>Ga0247611_10003248_pt1 | contig 24432 bp, 10 predicted proteins | sample 177DNAGHGhighgp2_FD_192422 | JGI IMG/M metagenome (GOLD analysis project Ga0247611, IMG submission 192422) | Sheep rumen microbial communities from Palmerston North, Manawatu-Wanganui, New Zealand - 1770 DNA GHGhigh gp2 | ecosystem: Host-associated > Mammals > Digestive system > Stomach > Rumen... | reverse complement strand
ATGGCAGATTGATGTAATCGATTTTTATTTTCAACTACAAAATTACTGAAAATCTGCAATATGTGCAACTTTTTCCTCATGTATTTATCAACAATTTACTTGTTATTTAATTCCGCCAACGGGTTATATTATATGCGTACAGAAACAGCCGGCCTACATTTCCTGCACAAGTCGCACGGAGAAGCCTGTGGACTTGAGGGCAGAGCGGCCTTGGGGAAAATAGGGGTCGAGAAGGAGGTAGAGGGCCTCGGAGCTCTTTTTGATGCTAGGAGTGGCGGTCCAATAATGGCAGGAGTGGGGCGAGCCCTGCAGCGCAGTGCCCATGCGTTTGCCCTCGGCCGGAAGGAAGACGGCTCCGGTGGCCTCCAGCTTGGCCCATTTCTCGTCGGTATACCAGTTGGCGCTGTCTTCCTTGGGGCCGGGCTTGACATAGACTCCCTTGGGGCACTGCCAGCCGTCGGGGAGGAGCAGGAGGCCGTACTGATTGTTGACGTAGGCGATGGCGTAGAGACGCCGAGCATGCTTGCGCTTGGACAATAGATAGTTCCATTCGTCCATGGTCATGGTGCGCCAGAGTTTGCCGCCCTGGGTGGGGAGCGCACAATAGCGACCCCAATCGATAAAGCTGTAGTCGGCCGCATTCTCTGAATAGTTGGTGGGGTTCATGCCCGTGCCCCAGCCAAAAAGGTCTATCCAGCCTTTGTAGCGGGGCGAGGAAGACTTGTCGCTCCAGCCGAGGGTCTCGGTCTGCGAGGGGGCGAAACGCCAGAGGTGGGTGGAGGGCTGGTACTGGAGGTTGCCGGGTGAGAAGCGGACCTGGACGGAGTCGGCAATGGAGAAGAGGCCCTGACATTTGGGGAGAGAATCGCTGACGGATTCTTGGGCCGAGAGGGTGAGGCCTATGGTCAAAAGAATTAGCGAGAGTATTTTCTTCATAGCGGTAATCTTATTTGCACTAAGCATTTAAAAATGCAAAAGTACAAAAAAATATCCATATAATAATTAAATTCAATATTTTTGGTATCTTTGCAGGTTACTAACGACAAAAAGGAATATGAAAAAGACGCTGAAAATCATACGTATAGTTCTTCTATCCTTGGCAGCCCTAGTGGTTGCGGTGGTTATCTTCGGCTCGCTGTTCGGTGGCTGCGTGGCCAAGAGCTACGTGAATGGCCATGGCCAAGACTTGATAGGGCGCCAGATAAATGTAGAGCATGTGGGGCTGAACCTCTTCTCGGGCAATGTGACGGTGCGCGACCTGACGGTCTTTGAGGATGACGGCATAGAGAAGTTTGCCGGGTTCGACACATTGGATGTGTCTGTTTCACTGCTTCGCCTACTGGGGCAGACGGTGCACCTCCGCCACATTACGCTGGCGGGCTTGAAGGTGAACGTGGTGCAGGATACGGACAGGATGAATTTCTACAGCATAATTGACCATTTTGCCAAGGACAGCACAGAAGCGGAGGAGGAACCGGACACCACGCCTAGCAGCTGGGTGATAAGCCTGCACAAGATTCGCCTGTCGGACGGAAGCGCGGACTACACCGACCTCCGACGCAAGACCCATTCGGGGGTTCATCATCTGAACCTTTTCGTGCCCGACTTTGTAATCGGTGGGAAAGAGCACACCGATGCAGGCCTGACAGTGCAGCTGACCAAAGGCGGCACCCTGAAGGCCGATGCCACTTGGAACGCCGAGACGCAGGACTTTACCGCCGACCTGGTGTTGACCGACCTGCTGCTGGACCAGCTGAAAGACTTTAACATGAATTTGGACTTTGTGAAAGAGATAAAGGGTGCCGTGGGGCTTACGGCCCACGCAGCGGGCAACCTGAAGCAGGCCATGGACATGAATATTTCGGGCAAGGTGGACGTGAGGGGGCTGGACCTGATTGACAGTTCGGCCACTTCGCTGGCATCGATGAACCACTTGGGCATAGACCTCAACAGCATGGTTTTGAGCCAGAACCTTTTCGACCTGAACAGCGTTGTGGTTGACGGACTGAATGTCCGCTACGAGTTGTTTGCCGATAGCACCAATACGTTCTCGCGTATCTTTAGCCAACCCGAAGAGGAGCAGGACAGCACCGCGGCAGCGGCAGCGGCAGAGCCCGACCCTGTCACTGTGGCTGTCGACACCACGCTGAAATCGATACCGCTGCAGCTGCGGCTGGGACACCTGGACCTGAACCATATAAACTTTACCTATGCCGACCACACGATGCCCGACGAGTTTGAATTCCCAGTTACCGACATACACGTTTCGGCCGACAACATTACCACTTCGGGGCAAAACAACGCCAAGGTGTTTGCTAACCTGCCCAGCGGCGGAGTGCTGCTGGTTGACTGGTCGGGCGATATTTCGCAGTGGAAACAGCACCAGAACCTGCGCTTGGACGTGAAGAACCTTCACCTCACGGACTTGAGCCCTTACATGGTGAACTATTTCGGGATGCCATTTACGGAGGGTATATTCTCGTTCAGCAGCCTGAATATTATCCAAGACAGCCGGCTGAACGGGAAGAACCGCATAGACATTTACAAACCCACCCTGGGCGACCGCCGGAAGGAGGTGACGCCGAAGCTGAAACTGCCCGTGAAGGCAGCCCTGTACATTCTAAAAGATAAGGACGACAAGGTGATACTGGACGTGCCCATTAAAGGCAATGTCGACAGTCCGGAGTTTAACTATATGAAGCTGGTGTGGAAGACGTTGGGCAACCTAGTGGTGAAGGTGGCGACATCGCCAGTGCGGATGCTGGGCAATCTGGGTGGGGGCAAGGACAACGAGCTTTTCATCACCATTGACCACAGGAATCCCGACTTCACCAGCGAGCAGTTCTACCAGATTGACCAGGTGGCAGACGTGGCCAAACAGGATGCCAACTACCGCATGTCGCTCGTGTTGCAGACCCACCCGACGGAGGACTCGGTGGCACTGAGGAACCTGAAGATTCGCAACAAGCTTTTGCAAAAACATCTGACCGACCTAGGCGTTCCTAGCGGACAGTTTAAGATTGTCACCGCACACCCAAGCGACACCGTTAAGGTGGAGGGGTACAGAGTGAGATTGGATATGGAGGACTAGAATACAACACGAGGTTATAAAGACTATAATTGTCGACAAATGAAAAAAGGATTGACATTATTTGTATGTATGGTATGCTTGGGGGCAGCGATGGCCGCGCCGGTACTGCCACATACTGCCCTGACGGAGGCACTGAAATTTGCCTCGCAACTGAAACAGGGCCAAACGGTGACACTCACTCAGGTGAAAGTGGACCAGTTGGACCACCTCTATCTGTATAATATTGACCAGGGGGGATTTGTCATCGTCAGCGGCGACGACCGAACCCGCACGGTGCTGGGCTACAGTCGGCACGGCCGGTTGGATGCCGCCACGCTACCCGACAACCTGCGCTATTGGCTGGATGAATACGAGAAGCAGATTATGCAGTTGGGCAAGGTTTCTTTGGAGGAGCTCTACCATGCCTACCAACCCGCCGCCAAACCCACCCTGCCCGACTCTGTGGGTCCCCTGCTGACCTCGGAGTGGAACCAGTACCGCTACGGCTATAACAGCCTGGTGCCATACGACAGCACATTCGCCGCCGACAGTTCTTTATTTGTTTTCGATAACCACCCAACCGTGGGTTGCGGAGCCCTGGCCATGGGACAGATCATGCGCTACTGGCAATTCCCTTCGCACGGCTATGGAAGCCACTCTTACACCTACGACTACGAATGCTGGCGCTACGGTACCCTCAGCGCCGATTTTGCCAACGCCACATACGACTACGCCCACATGCCCGGCAAACTAAGCGACAGCAGCTCGGCCGAAGAGGTGACCGCCGTGGCCACCTTGCTCTCGCACTGCGGCATTGCGGCCAACATGAACTACAACAGTGACTGCAGAGGTAGTTCGGGGTCTACGATAATGGGCAACCTGATGGGGCTGCAACGGTTCTTCCACTATAGCAACAATAGCCGGGTGGAGATGATTTTCTACCATAGCAACAACGAGTGGCAGAACTTGCTGAAAGAAGACTTGGCCAACGGCAGACCCATCTACTACTGCGGACAGAGCTATGAAAACGAGGAGGAAGGCACACTGGCTGGAGGCCACGCCTTCGTGTGCGACGGATATGACGACGACCTTTTTCACTTCAACTGGGGTTGGAATGGCAGCGCCAACGGATACTACGCCATTAACGTGCTGCGCCCACTCACCTCTTACGACTTCAGCAACTACCAGTACTGCATTCTCGGCCTGGAACCCTGCCGCTCGACCATGCCCATAATGGTTATGGGGTCTGACCTAACCCTGGAGAGGACTACAATTCCCCAAGGGGGACACATCAGTGGCCGTTACTCCATAGCCAATATTGGCGACAGCGTACTGAACACCTTTGTGGGCGTGAATATTTACGGACGGGACGACCGCCAATACTACGGCTGCGTGGACGGGCGCCGTATCATCGTCAACCCAGGGGACACCGTGACATGCGATTTCTCGTATGCGCTGTCGCTTCCAGAGGGGTCATACGAAGCACTGATGCAATACAGCCAGGACACTTTCTATGCAGGCATAGAGACGGATGAAACCATGTATATGGACGACCTAGACTATAAAAACTCGGCTGTTTTCAACGTCACCAATAGTAGCGCAACCACCCTCACCAACCTGATGATATTTGTGCGCTTTGCAGACGACCCCGAGATAGGAAGCAGTTTTGGGTCAATCGACATTATGTTCAATGGCGAAGGCAACAGCGTGGCACGGTATTTCAAGGAGATGTCCTACGACAAAATCCATTTCAACACCGTTTACACCAACGGGACAGAGCCTGACCATATCGAGGCCTACGTGGATCCGTACCCACGTGGCAACTTCCAGCCCTACAGCCCTTCAAACCCCATAGGCTATACAGAGCCGATGCCCCAGATAAGCATTTCCATGCGGGAAGCCAGACTGATAGAGCGCATTTGCCGCTACGTTGACTCTACAGGAATGGTGGACACATCTCTCAACTTGGACGGAGACGGAGACGGTGACATTGACAACATCAGTTTCGTCCTTCAGGGGGCTACGGATGGTTGGGGCGACCTGCTATGGCCTCACATGGAGTACTATCCACACGATTCTATCGGATATCAGCTCACTATCAATGGCAAATTGGTGAACTGCTTTAACTTCGAGTTTGAGGGGGATTCCTTATATTTTTCGGTTCAAACATTCTGCCACGAGATGGGGCACTCAATAGGGCTGCCCGACCTTTACCACTACAACCACCACACAAATGTCATTACCGTTCCATACGATATAATGCACTCCTCGGTCAACCAGCCCGCAGTTATTTACAAGCATAAGATTCTTCACCTCACTGAAGAGCCTATCCGTATACAACAAGACGGAACCTTCACTATCTATAGCAATGGCAGTAGCCCCAGGAATAACCTCTACTATATCAAATCTTCGATTGACAGTAACCAATGGTTCACTATTGAGTACCGCTCCACGGACGACTACTACGAGAGCTCACTCCTTCAGAGCGGACTGCTCATTGGCCGCTGGATGGACACTGTCCCTATGGACCAGAACTACATTGGTAACGCCTATTACGACTACTACACACGGCCTAACACCTACTGGATTTTCCGGCAGGGGAGCGATAATGACTCTGTTAACGGTAGGCATTTGTTTTCGATGTTCGGTTCAAACGGGCTCAGGTCTTTCGGTCCGAACTCCGACCCCCACCCCTATCTGACAGACGGCACACCCGAACGGAGTTTTGAAATCTATGACATAGCAGAAAATGGCAGCACCTGTACTTTTTCCGTTCGTTTCCTTTCACCAGAAGGCATAAACGAAATGAGCACCGAGAGCTTGCTGCAACCTCGTCCCAACCCCGCCACTGGATTCATTGCTATAGAAGGCCTGTCGGCAGGAAGTCCCGTGAAAATTTATGACACGAAAGGTACGTTAGTTGCCAAGACACAGTACAATGGCACAGAAATTGATGTGAGCAGCCTTAGTGCCGGTCTCTACTTTATTGCCACACCACAGGGGGCTTGCAAGATGATTAAGTAATAACTGCACAGTATAAGTACACACCACACAAACAAACTTAGCATGGGTTTAGGAAAATGGATTTTAGGCGGTTTGGGATGGGCTTTTCTAGGTCCTCTGGGCGGCCTTTTGGGCTTCTTTTTGGGCAACACCATTGAGAACATACACAGTAGACAGATAGGCGACGGCGACTACCATTCGGACGCAGAGGGACAACCTTTCAGTTCTCACCACGGACGCTACAAGAACAACGGTTCGCAAAACGACATAGACATTGCGCTGATAGTGCTGATTGCCTCAGTAATGAAGGCCGACGGCAATGTGGCACGGACAGAGTTGGAATATGTGAAACAATTCTTGCTCAAAAATTATGGAGAAGAAAAAGGCAAAGAACTGCTGCTAATGCTACGAGACCTGGTGAAACCAGAAAGATATATCGATATTGACGCAGTATGCGCTCAGATTAAGCACAATACCGACTACACCACCCGCTACCACATGGTGGACTTTCTCTTTGGCTTGGCCACAGCCGATAGCGAATTCAGCCAGACCGAGAATAATCTCCTGCGCAACATGGCCAGAAATCTTGGCATAAACATGGGAGACTTTGCCTCTATTTATGCCCGGCACATTGGTTCGCGTTGGGGAAGCAGCTACGGTTATAATCGCTCTTATTCTAGTAGAGGCTCGAGCTACTCTGGGGCAGGCCACTCCGGCAACTATAGTAGTTCCAGCAACACTTATAAGAAAGACCCTTACAGTGTCCTAGGCCTCACGTCCAGTGCCACCGACGAGGAGGTGAAAAAAGCCTACCGCCGTCTGGCCATGAAATACCACCCCGATAAAGTGGCAAACATGGGAGAAGAAATCAAAAAGAATGCTGAAGCCCAGTTCAGAGAAATCAATGAGGCATACGAGCAGATAAAGACTGCCCGCGGTATGAAATAATTTCTGTACTCAATCCTTTCAGAATACTTGCAAAACAAATACAGGACAGCATTTCAGCGCTGTCCTTTTTTATGTATTGCCACTATTGTTGTGTAATGATGGCATTAGATGACAAATAAAAAAACAAAGCCCTCCATTCCGAAAGGATGGGGGGCTTTGTGTTGTCCAACCAGGATTCGAACCTGGACTGACAGAACCAAAATCTGGAGTGCTGCCATTACACCATTGGACAATCTCTCAAAAGCACCTTACGTCCACTGGCATTACAATCAATCGATTACAATCGCTTTTGCTCAGTCTGACGCTTGATTTGAGAATGCAAAGATACGACTTTTTTTTGAAATGGCAGAAAAATAATTACAATTATTTGTCCACAGAAGAAAAATCGCTTATAAAACCTATCATCTAACGAATGGAGCCTGAAGCCATTACTATTGATACAAGCGATCACTCAAGAGGGGCTTAATTGTGACTTCAGGCTCCAATTACTATTGTCTACTCGAAAATAAGGACATTAGAGGAATCGCCTAAAGAAATCAAAGACGGCTGATTGCGCCAGACTTGGAAGTATTTGTCATCCTTCAGGGTCTTGGTGCATTTCTTGCCATCAGTGTTCTGTAGAACAACTTGAAAAGTATTGAAGCATCCTGGAGCCATTTGAATGTAGAGGTAATTCCCCTTGCTGAAATCATATTCTTCAATACCCTGGACGGTTATCTGTTTTTCGGACTTGTCCGTGAAGTTAAGTACCGGGGCTGGGTAGTTGCTGACTTGGAAATTGCCTGCAAGATAGAGATTGGTGTCGCTAGTGATGAACATGACAGAGGCGAGTCGTTCTTGAGTAGTAAGATGAAGTTGGACGAGTCCTCCGAGTGGTTTGAAGTACGCTTTTCCTTCTTGAAGTTCGGCATAGTATACGAGGTCAGCAAGATTGGCATTTCCATTCTGAAGGGCGGGGATGTTGACGAGTCCCTGACCCACATAAGCACTTGCGGGATAGACAAGGTGGCATACTCCGATGTGGGCAGAGTTATCGGCAAGTTGCAGACGGCAGGAAAGAGTGTCGTCGGACACTAGCGCAACTATCACTTCCTGGGATGTGAGGCTGTCATCCCAAGACATTAGTTGGGACTGTGGAGCCCACACTATTGGGCCTTCTTCCTCACTTCCAAATGCTTCTATAGTAGCAAGGATTTGGTTGGAGTTGTTTTCATTGTTGCCATTCTGGCATGAGCAAAATAGCATTGCCATGGCTAAAAGGGAATAAAAAATACATTTTTTCATGTGAATAGTTTTTGATTTAATATACTATGGATTATCCAATGATTGACTATCTTTATATCAGTCTCCGGATTGCACGACAGATACTTTGAGCAACGTAGTTGTTGATTGGGTGACACGAGGATGATGGGATGTGCGACGCCCCACTAACCAGATGATACGTCCTGAGGCATCTAGCAGAAGCAACTGGCGTCGTTTGTCTATAAGAGTGTATTTGTGGTCGGTGAAGAAATCGCTGACGAGCTGGGTACCATGAGGAAGACCCAGCGGCTGGAATCGGTCGCCTTCATGCCAATGACGAAGTGTAAGGGGAAGAGTTACCTTGTCAGCGTCGAAGTAAGCAGTGTTGGCCGGTAGTGTTTTCCAATCGATGGTGTGAAAGTCGAAATCTTGAGTACGTGATACCTGTAGCCGAGGGAGTTGTTCTTCGGACTTTGGGCCTAACGGAACGATAATGAGGCAGTGGCGGTCGAGTATGGCACGATGAGAGTTAGAAAAGAATTGTCTGCCCGACTGAGTCGCTGAAAGAATCTCCACAGCAGAAGAAAAGTTGAACCCATAGGGCCGGATGAGTTCAAAAAGCAGTTGTTCACGACTTGTCTGGATGGGTAGTTGGAGGGATATCTTTACTGTACCATCGGGTAGTGACGATACTAGCTGGCTGCGTATAGGGTCAAGGAGTGAGTTGTAAAGACGCTCAAGAGACTGTAGGTGGAGAATGGTCTGCTCTATAGCATTATCCGTAGTGGGCACCAGCTGATGAAGCAATGGCAGAACCTGATGGCGAATTTGGTTGCGGCGATACTGAAGAGAAGTATTTGTCACATCCTCTACGTAACGAATATTATTTTGGGAAGCATAGGCTTCGATTTCGTCTCTCCCGAATGGCAGCAACGGCCTTACTATATGGCCTTGGACTGGAAGTATACCATGGAGTCCAGATATGCCTGTACCCCTTAAAAGATTGATAAAAAAAGTTTCTATCGAGTCATTGCGATGATGTGCGGTGAGAATGGCAAGAAAGCCCTGCTGAGAACGTATCTGCTCGAAAAAATCATACCGAAGCCTTCGTGCCGCATCCTCCACACAGAGATGGGAGCTTCGAGCGTACTCCTGGGTGTTGAATTGGGCAACATAAATGGGAACCTGATATTCCTGAGCCATCTGACGGACAAACTGTTCGTCGCGGTCGCAATCGCCGGGTCTAAGGTGAAAATTACAATGCGCAATAGCGAAAGGGAAACCGGCAGAATACATCAGATGGGCAAGTACCGAAGAGTCCACACCGCCACTAACAGCAAGCAGCACCTGCTGCCCCGTAGGGAAGAGATGCTGCTGCTGAACGTGCGATATGAACCGAGGTAGCACTACTATTGAATTATCATCTTGTGCATACGACGCTTGCCGTCGAATTCGACGCCATAGTAGTATACACCAGCGGGCAGGTTGCCTTTGTCGAAGGCGATGGTGTGACGGCCGTTGGAGTATTCCTTAACTTCCTCATAAACCAGTCGGCCAACGACATCGGTGACGAAGAAGCGGGTGGAACCGGCAGTGGGCAAAGCAAACTCTATCCGGGTAGTTCCGTCGAACGGATTAGGATAGTTTTGCTCGAGCACAAAGTCGGTTTCTTCAACTACCGGTATATCCTCAAAGTAGTTCAGAACCCTCATAATGGTAGTCTGGTTGTTACTCTCATCCCTATCATCACTGACACGATCGAGGATAGCAGTACCATTATAGGTTCTAGTAGGTGACTTCGGAATTTTTTTCCAATTGCCTATAGCATCTGTAATGGGAATACGGCGAGTTTCTCCAGGTGCAATGTCGTAATCAAGGGCAGCCACATTATACTTGATTTGCTCATATCCATTGATATACATCTGAATACGCATCACACCGATATAGTTGATGTTAGAGTGATTTGTAACCACGGCTCTCAAGCGGCATGAATCTGACATATTCTCCTCAATCTCCACAGCATCTATCGAGAGGTCAGTGTAGTAATCTTGGATAATGGTAGACGTATCATTGGCAGAGTTGACATCGCCAGGCACAGAGACGAAGACCGTTAGGTAGTTCCATGCAGCTTCACGACCCGCAGTGTCCCAAGAGAAGGTATGTACAGCATGGCCACCTGATGGCAGACCATGTTCACGATAGAATGTCTCAGTGAAACGGGTGTTAGTGTCGCGGTCATACCAGAAACCTACGGTAAAGTTATTGGCGACCAACCCACCCACATTATCGAGCACAATAGAGAACCTAGTAATAAGATGGTCACGCCTATCGATAATACCGGCAGTGGCCGAAATATCCATCACGTTGGTAAGACCAGCTATCGACTTCCTAATGGTGTCATTATACGGATATGTATCATCCTCATAATAGCACCAGGTTTCAAGCTGCATGGTACCCATTGTTGCACGTTCGCGATGCTTGAAGGTGTAGTTAAAGAATTCGGTAGAAGCCAAAGGACGGCCTAGATAGTCATTGAAATTAATAAATTCTACCACAGGATCGGCACCGTTATAGCTATAGAATACACGGCAACTGTCAATTCCAACTTGGCCGAAGTTACGAAGGCGTAAGGTGATATTGATGGAGTCGCCAGCTACAGCATGATCAAGTGGAGAAGTAACATCGTAGAGATAGAGGTCATTCTGAAGAGGCGCAAGCGCAAACATATCACAAACAGAGTCGTTGTCATTATAAATATCACCCGAAAGAGTTGTGGTAGCACAAATCTGGAACGTGTCGGGGAAAAGATTTGTAATGACAAAGGGGTGATTAAACGTGTACTCTATACTAGTGTCAGGAACCAAGCGGTGATCGTAGTCAAGGCGGGCTGTGTCAAGAATGTAGAGGTATGCACCATAAGGACGATACTGAACCTGGAACTCAGAAATAGTATCGGTACCATAGTTGTGGACCATTACACGTGGGTAAATGGTCTGTCCGAACTGTGGGTCTGTAGGATACGTAATCTGAGTAATACCAATATCACGAGGACGACGTGCACGGCCAATAGCGAAGTTATCGATAGCCACACCATCGCCGAAAGCGGCAGCAGGAGAAGCCGAGACTGGCGTGGTATAAACAAATCGGAACTGGAGGTCCTGCCCAAATTCACCACTAATAGGCATAGAGGCTAATACATGGCTTGTATAGGCACCATTGATAGAGGTTCCCGTCCATCCGTTTTCTTCGTCATACCAGTGATAGTCGGGTCTTTCATCGGGTGCATTCCAACGGATAGAGGGGTCATCAACCTTTACCCAATTACCACTAAAGTCACGATATTCAAGCCAGAGATAACTACCCTCGGCCATATTCTTACTCAGTTTGAGCGTTATCGTGTCGGGACGTATTTGACGGATGCTGATAATAGGAGTATAAATTACACTACGGTTACCGTGCTTACCAGTCACCACTGTCTCTGTGGCATTAGTCACATAGGCATTGGGCTGAGAGTAAGCAGAACTGATAGTGCTCTTGGCTGGAGTGGCACGCACAAAGTAGTTGCGTGTGAAGTTATTGTATCCAACTGGCACATACCACTTGTCTATCGTCTGGTCAAAACTATCGATGAACCGCAATTCGATCGTGTCATAGAGATGGTACTGATAAATAAGGGTATTGTTAGTGACATGGAACGTGTCGCCAGGCACACTAACTGTAGCAGTGAGGTCTGTAGTGCCCTTATAGAAATCAACGGGATTGAGTTGTACCAATTCACTCTGACCCGGATCCAAATTGCCAGTCCAGGCCACTGAACCAGTCTGCGTCTCGTGGAAATGGTCATCGAAGGAATAATCAATCGTAGCAGATGTCAAGGGGGTAAGACCCTTATTGGCCAGCATGACACTGACCTGCTGAGTAGAGGCAGTAACTATATGGTTACGTGGTGAGGCCACACGCGTCAGTGCAGCGTCAACAGTGTCTAAGTGAATGTCCTCAGTAACGTAAATCATATATTGTTGCAATTGTCCATTTAGAAGCTGGGTAGACGTTCTGCCATTGATGAATGTAGTGGAGTCGGCATCAACCATTACTAACATTCGCATATAACCATACTGCGCCGAGTCTGGCGGTATTGTAATGGCTTTCTTAAATGCACGACGACTGCGGACCTTGACTCCCTTCGTAACGGTCAAACCTCTTGCCATTAATATATTCTCGTAATTATCGAAATTGAATTGTCCGTCTCTGTTGTAGTCAATCACAACGAACAAACTGGCCGGAGTCGTGGTATCCATCTCGTTTTGGTTATTTGCCACCTCGATAGTGAGGGTGTCGGTAGTACCCTTGCGGACCACCAAAGTGGGAACCTCTGCGCTGCCGGGGTTATAGCTACCTAACCACAGATTATCGTAACCAATCATATCCGGCATGACGTTATCCAATTCGTTAAACGAGACTCTCGAAATATCAAAACCAGTGACTTCTGAAGGAGCCAAACGGTTAATCGAATCGTATGTCGACTCAGCCAACGTGCGGAAGGTATGGAAAGTACGCAGGGTGTCGTTGCCACGCTGTTGGTCGTTAGGGTGCATCACCCATGCATTGAGCTGATAAGTGGTGTTGGAAAGTGGCTGATTAATGGCAAGCAGATGTGGGAACGAGAAATTGAACGTATCGCAATTGTCGCCCACACGGCCGCGCAAACCGTTGTGCCCATGGTTAGCCATATTAATATGGACAGTATCGGTAATCGAATCCAAGATAGTGCGGCCGTTTGCGCTCAACCATTCAAAGTGGATGGGGACAGTGGTTATTTCAGCAGTACCATAGTTAACCACTTGCAGTGTAACGGTGTCGTTCTCTACGTAAACACGTCCTGTGGCTCTCGGCGAAACAACCTTTGAGATAGAAACATCGTAAGTCAACGGAGGATTAACCGTCACGCAAATCTGAGAGTAATAGCTCGTGCAGCCACGACTACTGACAGCGCTAAGATAGTAACATGAGTCGTGGAAGTATTGAGGAGTATTACTCCAGTGAGTAGAACGAAGGTAATTGTTGTTACCGTTATAGAAGAATGCACCCGAAACCGTATCGTCACGATGCCAACGGATTATACGATTCTCGCTTTGGGTAGCCCAGAGGTTACCATAAGAGCCATAGTCAATCGATGTATCTGACGGGAAGGGCATGTCAGGCGTATGGTTAGAGGTGAAGTTAATATAGTTAGAAGTGTCATTATGCGGTTTAATATCAAACTCATGCGATACCCATCCACGCAGTCTGACCGTAATATCCTGCAAGTAGCCTGTCGGGTAGAGGTTGGGGCGGCAATCTGGCGCGATCACAGTGTCGCGAGTAATGCCCACGGGTAGTACGGTTCCCCATGTGATAGGCGCACAGGTATTGCTGCCCGGGAAGTTAGGCATTGAAAGATTGTTCGGCTGGTAGCAGTAGTAGTCGTAGCCCAAAGCAAACTGATAATCGGCAGGAAAGTCTTTCTTACCGGCATTCTTAATCGTATAGCGTATGGGCGTGGCAAACATTCGGCAGTGGTTGGGGTCGACCGTCGAGTCAAGGGCAACGGCAGTCACCTGGAGGTCATAAGCAGGATAGATAAAGACTTCTGCCGTATCACGGTTGTCAAGCGGATTGGCATCAGGAGTGCCATTAATGTCAATCACAACAACTATTTCTTGTGTGTCGACAATGCCCAGGGGGGAAGGAACCATTACGGAGCAAAGAGCCGAATCCTGAACCCCTATCGTGATAGTCTGAGAAGCCGAAATGGGAGTAGGACTGACATTGCCCATATAGGCATACCATGTGCAAGTCTCAGCAGCATTACCGTTGTTGAAGAAATTGACCAGCACTTCAATAGAATCGGTCTCAATATTCAACACTGTGGGATTATTGCCTGTGGTGACAGCAGGAACATAAGGAAGGTAAATCTTTGCCACTGCCACATCGTGCATCACACGTTGGGCATTGAACTCGTGGGCACCTATTGTGGGCTGAGGAATCTGAGGTCTGATGTTGCCATAGACATCAAGCGTGACATCGGGGTTATACTGTGCCCTATCGGCAAACTGCGCCGTGCGGCATCTGAGGTCGTAGGGGGCGTTCTCAAAGAAGATATAAGCCTCATAAGAGTTCATATCTTTACCGTTCACCGCGCGTAGGCTGTCGATATAGGTGCAGTTGCTAGCACCCCAACGAGCAAAGTTGCGGGCACCAGCGGCGTTGGTATCACTATTCGAGTAATACACATTGAAGTTGGAACTGCTGACGCAGGTGTCGACAGCCACATAGTAGGCATAGCCCTTACTAGCATTCTCGAAGATATTATTTAACACGTGAACGCTAGAAGAGTTCTGGCAACTGAAAGTACGAGTGGCTGCCTGTGTAGCACCAGCATAAAGTCGGGCAGTATTATAGTACACATTAACGTGGCGGCAGAGCGAGTCAACCCAAATACCCGAAGAGGCAAGAGAAGCCACACCCGTACCATTTAATGAGATCATATTATTATATACCATCACACGGTCCATGTTAGTACCGCGGCACTTGTTCAGCACTATACCGCGCTTACCGCCGGTGGCCTGGTCGATGAGGGTGACAAAGTTACGCTGGACACTTGCACGGTTGATGCTGGCAAGGTAAATACCGGTTAGCGCTTTACCATTGGAGGCAACACCCGAATGGATGTTATTAGCCATAACGGCTACTGTGTCGACGTTACGCAGATACACACCCTGGAACCAGAAGTTCGAAATCTCAGAATTAGAAATAGTAATGTTGTTACTATAGACGTTCAGCTTCGTCCGGATGCCATAGTATCCACTATCTATAACGCAGTGGTCAAAAGTAATGTAGCGGTTCTCGTCGCCCAAAAACACCACATTGGCATTACTAGAGGAAGCGGTCGTGGCTTTCGAGCGAAGTTCAGAATGGCGGAATGCAATATTAGTCGAACCGTCAATTTGAAGAACATTCGCATATATGTTGTTACCGCTACCACTGGTATAGTAAGCATAGAAATCAACGCTGTCGAATGTGATATAATTCGACGAATTAATATTCATGACATAATTGGCCGTATTCGAAGGTGCATAAGTAATCACAGCATGCTGATTAGCGCCAGCAACGGTCTTAAAAGTAATCGTATTGGTAGCATTGGCTCCGGGCACATTACCTATCGAAATCTGTTCGTCGAATGCCTGAGGGCAGAGGCGGAACACAATAGGACCACTGACACCGGCATTGTGCAGGGTATCAATAGCCGTAGAGAGGTCGGGGAAGTCTGTACCGAGGCATGAACCAACAACGTACTCGCCTGCACAGAAACGAACATTAATCGAACGGAAAATAGTATCGTTAGTCGGAATCGTATCGTCTGCCACATTCACCACTGCCGTAATCGTATGGCGGCCTGGTGTGAAGTGGGTGCGCAGCAACTCCACTCGGGCAGAATAGCTCAACGTAAGGTTAGACAGCGACCCGGTAGTCTCCTGCCAGGCTTCGTCATCAATTTTGTAGCGGAGAGTGTAGTCACGGATAGTGTCGTTACCCATATTGGTGATACGGGCGTAAACAACAGTCGTGTCGCATGAGCTGAAAACGCCTTGTGTGTTACCCGTGCCGGTCGAGTCGTCATCCCAAGCAAAGGTGGCATCATTGTCAGGAACGCCCGTCACGTGGACAAAGACTGTGCCCTCAGCGCTCTCGCAGCCTACCGGCTCAAGGAAGCCCAGAAGCATATCGGGACGGTTATTGCCCCTCGTACCTGACGCCTGTGCGGCCTGGTCGGTGCTGGCATGCTGCTTCGTGATAACCGTATTGGGCTGTGCAGTGAAAGTGGTGGAAGAAGCATTTGCAATACCTGCGGTACTCAATGCTCGGGTAATCTCTATAACAATGCTAGAAGTACCGTCCCAAACAAAATCCGAATCCAGTTCATGTGTCACCCAACCCACATTATCGGGAGTGAAGGTTAAGTTATTGGCACTGTACACCTGGGTGAGACCCGTAAGATAGGTTCCATTTGCGAAAGTCGTGTTAGGCGTGGTACCCATCTTAATGGTGTAATAGTCGAAAGTGAAGGAAGAAGTGGTAACCGAGTTCAGGTAGAACGCCAGCGAACTAATTCTTCCTGCGCCATGACCAGCTGCGGCAATCTGCTCTGCGGTGTACAGATACTGCTCTTTCACATAGCGGGTCTTGGGCGAGTAGGGCGATGGGTAATTATTGGTAATCACTGTGGCCTGAGTTCCCAACTGAACTTGAATGGTCTTCAGGGCAACAGCTTTATAGTAGAATGTGTCAGGATGATAAATATATGGAGTGGCTATCGAACCCGAGGTAATTCCCATGGGGTTGTGCGAAGCGTCGTACCAAGCCACCCAGTCGGTAGCCGGATTGCCAATCGCCGAAAGCACAAGGGTGTCGCCATAGGCAACGTCGCGGGGCGAAACAACATAAGGCAATTCAGGAGAATAATGGGATATGGCAGCAATTGTGGAAGTGTCGTTAGCCCGTGCCACATCGCCGCTGACAGCGTCAACCCATACCTTAAAATTGAATACCGTATCGGCACCGGCATGCATATTCAGCGTGTTCGAGAACGTGTGGGTCACTTCGCTTAACGAAGTCAAACCGGGCAACGTATCGGTGCAGGCCACGGTGGTGCCACCGTCAAGGCTGTATTTCAAAATCACATCGGAGGAAGTCTGAGAGCCATAGTTATGCACCGTAACCGTGATAGGTTCTTCCGTACCCAGGTTACATCCGGTGTCCACCACAGGCTCGTCGACAGCAAGGTCACAGACTGGACGGTTAATAACGTGCAAGTTGACAGCAGCACGGGCACCCTCGCACCCATTATCGAAATAACGAATCAGGTTAGACTCGGTCTCGCCCATCTGCATCAAATTCGTAGCCGTGGCCACCTGCCAAAGGGTAGCCGTGGCAGTGGGAGCGCCCGAAGTGGAGTTCGTAGGCCAAGAGATTCGGCGGGCACCTGCGGTGGGCGTATTCGCAGTACCGCCATTTCTGGCCAAGTCAATGGCCGAACCTGACCATACAGCAGCAGGAATGCTCTGGTTATTCCAGTTAATCGCCTGGCTAGAGGGAGCGGTAATCACACCGTTGAATGGCACAGCATCGGCAATACCATGGCCGTCGCGATAGATAACGCCGAAATTGGCAGTGTAGACTGGCGAAACCACAGCCGAACTGGGAGCACAGATGGTGCGTGTTGAATCAGTGGCGGTCGAAGAGGTACGGAACTGGAGAACAAGATTCTCACCCGGCTGGATTGTCACGGCAGGAAGCACCCACACTTTAGCGGCTGCCGTGGGCTGGACCACGATGACCGAGTCGCCCTCCAGGTTGGCGGGATAGTCACCGCAGTTGGTCAGCTCGATGGCAAAGGTACTACTGTTCATCCACGACGGGATGGGGTTGGTAGCGCCGACAGCCGTGCGGTTCACCTGCACCTCAGTAATCTTAACCAACGGCAAATTACGTTTCTGCGAAATATAGAAAGTAGTGTCGTCATAAATCGGAGTGGTCGTCAGCGTAGGTCCATAGTAGAACTTTGTCGAATCGCTGTCGTCATAGTACCACGAGATACCCGAACGCTGCTGGCGTCCATTGCCGGAGGTGTAGTAGCTCACCGGCCATGTGTTGACGCCGGCCGTGGGGGTGATAGTGGCCACCGTATTATAGTTCACATTCTGATTAATAATAGTGGGAGCCGGAGCCGCATAGCGCGAATTGACCGTCCAAGTGGCTGTGTCGTTCAAGTCGTCGGGGTCCTGATTGCACTTCACCCACCATTTAATATTATAGACCCGGTCCGTGTTGCCGGCGCCGCTGGGGAGCGACATGGTGCGAGTAGAAAGGTATGAAAGCGTGTCGCCGGGGCCAAAGTTCTGATTCATAACAAAGGACTGCACCGGGCCATTGTCAATGCTGTAGTAGACCGTGATGGGCGAAGTCGTGGAATAGGTGTAGTTACCGGTACCCGTATTGGTAACGATAACTTCCACAGGAATGGAACTAGAGGCACCGCAGTAGTTCTCCATAGGGGTAACAAAGCCGATGGGCTTAAAGTCAACCGTCAGAGCGGTCACCTCGTATGCGCCCAAGCTGGGGGCGGTAGCATTACGGGGCGAACCAAAGAGGTCTATCGTAACCTCGGGAATCGGCGTACCCACATTGCGGAGCAAAGTATTGAACGAACGCAAGTCCACACGGCTGACCGAACCATTGGTATAGTTGGGGTTTCCGGTGACGGAGCCCATATCGTAGGGAACCGCATTGCGCCAAGAGTTAAGGTTAGTGTAGTTAATACCGCTGAGCTTATTGAGCACACCGCTGACCGAATAGTAGCAGTTGTGGTCCACATGCAAGTTATCGGTATTGTCACCAGGAATGAAGGAGAATGCGTAGTTAGAAGTATCGAAGGTTGCAATGACGTTATTCTGGAAATAACTATTCGTAATCACATCACCGCCGAAAGTGGCAGCTGCAATATTCACGCGGTCGGGCGCATTCATACGCACCGAGTTAAACACCGTCTTAATATACGAACCCTTAATAATATTGAGGGGGGTGGTGAGCAGGTTAGAAGTACCGTCGTCGGCCGAAACAATCATGTTATTGGCCACGATGCAGTACTCCGAACTGGTACCATGCATGTCCGAAACACCGATACAGCAGGCACCCTTCGACGAGAAGACCTTATTACGGGTGATTTTCGAGCCCTGGTAGCAGTACTGGCCCAGAATAATATAACTGGTATTGGTCAGCACGTCGTTGGCAAAGTTGCTGTCCACCCACACACCATTCTGGTTCACCACACGGATAGCCGTATTCACCTGGTTAGAAAAGTCACAGTACTGAATGGTATTGCCGCTGGCCCTGTTATCAGGAGCCGGGCCTGCCACATCGGCACCGATGATACCGCCGTAGAAGGTACAATTCTGAACCAGCGTGCCGCTGGCGCCGTTAGCACGGAGCAGAGCCTGCGACGAGAGGGCTGCCGTATTACTATCGGCAAAGGTGCAGTTGAGGAACTGGCAGTTCAAAGTATTATTGCCAGTCAGAACCAGGGTATTACAGCGGTTGTCGCTGTAGCGGCCGTTGTAGAAATTAATGTTTTTAAAACGGACGCTGTGCGCCTGAGAAATGTCAACCACCGAAGGAGCATTGGTATTCACACCCAAACGAGGGCGGCGGAAATTGACCACTCCGTTCGCCGTGGCAGGTTCAAACTGCACGTAATTCGTTTCCGAAGTGCCAGGAATAAATGGGAAAGAGGTAATTCCATAGTTTCCCAATGGCAACTTCACCGTGGTGGGAGCGTCAATACCGCAACGGCTGAGCACATACAGGCATCTCTCCAGGGTGGTGAAATCATTTGTCGAACTGGATCCGATGGTCAGCGTGCCGCTGTATGGACCGTTACAGGCCGCAAACGGAGTGGTCGCAGTGTCGTTATAAGGCTCGTGGTCGATATAGTCATGGTGACGCGAATCAACCATACCGTTGGTCCATGCCGAAATGGTGTGGTAGCCAATAGTGAAATTCTGGGTAGTGGACACAACCACGCGCGTAGAGTCGCCGCCGTTCAGCGATCCAGTCCATTCGTAAGAAACCGGAGCACCGTTATCGACCGAATAATAAATAGTAGTACCATTCAAAATCGAGTCGCCATAGTTTTTCAGCCAAACCACCACGCTGTCGGTACCCATATTGCAAGGCGTGTCATAGCTAGGATAAGCCAGAGCAGCCACACCGGCATCATAAATCAGCGGCACATTCTGCGTCTCGTAGAACTGAACCCATGGACGGGTCGTCCAGGTGTTGCCCGCATTAAAATTGACTGCGTCGGCACCAAAGGCATTAAAATTATAGGTGCCCTCAAAACCCGCCAAAAACAGCGATTGAAAATTAGTACTGCTCGTAGGAATGTGTCTGACAGGTGTGCTCTGTACTTCGGCATTGCCGTCATAGTAGGTCTGTACAACCAGATTTGCACCACCATAGAAGAACGTATCCTGCAGGGTAATCATCTTAAACGAACCTGCGGCCGCCTGCTCGATGGTGAAAGAGCCATCATACAAAATCTGCATGTCCTCAGTAAAGGTTGTATTTGCAGCCGTGCGGGTTATGGACTGGGGCTGGTTGGCCAAGCGGAACTGCAAATGGGGACGGGTGACATTCTGGGGCGAGTTAACCAGTATCATACGGAAATTGGTGATATATCCGGGACCGAAACCCATCATGGCCATTTGAGAGCTATCGTACACAAACTCGGACCTGTTGTCGGCATAGGTGGGAAATGGGAACGCTGTCGAACTGGACATGCCCATCACCGACGGCTGCGACGTGTTATTCTTACCACGCACACACCTGTATCGCTTCCATTGGCTGGAATTCTTGGGGTAAGTCCTAGTGTTTGCATTATTAGTCGAATCCTTAGCCACAATGTGCCAAGTCATAATCGTGTCATAGCCATAGTAAGGAATGCGGCCCACAAAACGATTGGAATTGGGAGCCTGGCGGTGCAAGTAAGTAGTGTCCATAGTGGTTCTGTCGCCCACGCGGTACTCACAGAAAACCGAGTCGCCGTTGATGCCCTGCAGCGCGGTAGTGGTAATATCGGCCACCAACTTGGCGCCACGGCTGCTAGGATAGTTGATATAGTCGGGGAAGGCGCGCATTTGAATGACGGGCGCCACAATCTGCTGGCTCGATGCCCGCACCTTTATGTCATCAAGATACCATCCGTCTGCGCTGTTAGGCCAGGAACGTTGGGTGACGACGAAACGGATAATCAACTGTCGGTTCATCGGCGCAACCTCCTGAAAGAGGTAGTCCAAATCGAAACGTTCCGACTTCCACAGCTGGTTGCTGGCTACGGTAGCATTACTCCAATCGGTATAAGACTCCTGCGAAAACGAGGCCGTATAGGTGAATTCCGAACTTCCGCCCTCAGTCATGTTGTAATGCGTACTGCTCAGGGGAGTCCAGACGGTCTGGTCGGGACGCTTCACCTCGATTTTACAAATCGTATACGGATCCAGCATAGCAAGGGGAGCGACAAAGGCAATGTGCTGAAACTCGAGTGTGTAGTAGTTAAAAGTAGCATTTTGCGAGAAGTCAATCGTGTCCAACGTCAGGATATTGACCGAATCATGGTCACTTGTGATCTTCATAGCCCTGCTGCCTCCAGAGTAAATCGTACCCTGTGTGGCCATCATGGGCGAGTTCGAAACAGTGTAGTTCACTGTCGAACCCGACTCAAAGTCCTGGGAGAACATTTCATAGATTTGAGCCTGGGACGTGACCGCCGTAAGGGCAAAAATCAGTCCGAAGAGTAAAAATCTTTTTTTCATTTTAATATTTATATTTAATTTATTTACAAAACATTATACGTCCAAAATACCATTTTTGGGAGGCCCAAAACCGATATTTTTGAACTTACAAATTTACAAAGAAAAATTGATTCAACAACATTTTTTTTATTATTATATTTATTTACACTATCTGCCAATCCAATTCCACCACTGCCAAACCCGCCACAGAGCCCCATCACCCCCCTCCTACCCTCCTACTCGCCACCACTGCCTTGTCACCAATCTCCATCGAGCGAAGAATAGAAAACCCGTATTAATAGAGTCCACTACCCCAAAATAGTTACCCCTAATGCCCCAAAATTTATATTTATTTAACATTTATTCCGGAAAATGCACCCCAAAATGGTTTTGGCATCCTGCTCCGCACCCCCGTTTGCCCTACTCCTTTCAGCCCCCTTTCATCCCCTCTATCCCAGCCATTTTGTTTGCATTTAGTTTATATTTAGTTTGCATTTTATTTGTTGACGAAAAACAAAATGCAAAACAAATGTAAGATAAATATAAGAAAAAAACTGGAGAAACAGCGAGCCAACGGTGCACTATCTGGCTGGCCACATGGCAGGGGGTGATGTGGCTGAGAGGGGGCAGGGACGGATGTCTGCCCGGCTGCTTGTCAGCTAGCATGAAATGGGGAAAAAACCAACGTGAGCCATCGGAGCGGTTGGGCGGCGACGGCTACTTATAAGGTGGGGCTAAGAAGATGGGGCGGCGGCAAAGGAGTCCGCAACGGAGGGCGTGTTAGCGCCGTTGCCGCAACACTTCGTACATAAATACGGCTGCCGCCACCGAGACATTGAGTGACTGCACCTGGCCTAAGATGGGCAGTTTGGCACGGCAGTCGGCCATCTTGAGGAGTTCGGGGCTGATGCCGGTTTCCTCTGCCCCCATGATGAGGAGGGTGGGCTTGGCAAAATCGACCTCTAGGTAGTCGGTGGCGCCCTTCTCGGTGGCTGCTACAATCTGCAGGCCGCACTGGCGCGCAAGGTTGAGCACAGTTTTGAGGTTCGGCTCGCGGCAGATGGGCACTCGCAGCAGGGCTCCAGAAGAGGTTTTCACTGCGTCGTCGCCCACCTGGGCCGTTCCATGGTCGGGAATGATGACGGCGTCGACCCCCGTACATTCGGCCGTGCGCACGATGGCGCCGAAGTTACGCACGTCGGTCACGTGGTCCAGCAAAAGCAACAGGGGCGCTCGGTCGGATTCCATAAGCCTGGGAATCAGTTCCATGGCCTGCTTGAATTCAATGGGCGAAATGAGGGCCACCACCCCCTGGTGGTTGCCTTTGGTGAGGCGGTTGAGTTTCTCCACAGGCACGAACTGAAAGGGGATGTTCTTGTCGCGTATGCGTCCTTTCAAATCGCCAGCCAGCGGGCCGGAAAGGCCGTTCTGCATTAGTACACGGTCTATGCGGGTATCGCCGTCGATGGCCTCTATTACAGGCCGAAGGCCGTAGATGATGGTTGAGGACTTGGGGCCGTTGGATTCCGAATGGCCGCCTGAGGTTTTATTTACTATCATTTGTATGGGATTCTTTTACTAAAGGTTGGTAAAACAAAGAATTGGGCTGCCAGTACAGGTCACTGCCCACCGACCACCTGCCCGTCCTGCAGCATTATCTGGCGGTCGGACTTTTGAGCCAGGGCGGTGTTGTGGGTGACGATGACGAAGGTCTGCTGGAATTGGTCGCGCAGCTGGAAGAAGAGGTCGTGAAGTTCCTCGGCATGGCGGGTGTCGAGGTTGCCCGAAGGCTCGTCGGCCAGCACCACGGCGGGACGGTTGATCAAAGCCCGCGCCACGGCAAAACGCTGCTGCTCGCCGCCGGAGAGCTGGGCGGGCTTGTGCTCGGCCCTGCTCTCCACGTTGAGGAATTGCAGTAGCTTATGTGCCTCGGATTTGGCCTCTTCCATACTTTTGCCCGCAATCAGTGCCGGCATGCAGACATTTTCGATGGCGGTGAATTCGGGCAGCAGGTTGTGGAACTGGAAGACAAAGCCAATATTTTTGTTGCGGAAGGCAGCCAGGGCTTTCTCGCCAAGTTTGGTCACATCGGTGCTGTCATACAGAATGCGGCCGCTGTCAGGGCGGTCCAGAGTGCCCAGCAGTTGTAGGAGGGTGGTCTTGCCGGCCCCCGAAGCACCCACCACGCTGACAATCTCGGCCTGCGCTATGGTGAGGCTTATGTCGCGCAGCACGTGCAGGCTGCCGTATGACTTGTTAAGGTGCTCTATGCTTATCATACTTCCACACCGTTGAGGAAAGTACGGCTGACCTTGTTCTCGCCGTAGGCGTATGGCAGGTATTCGTAGGTGGGGATGGGGGTGGTGAGGTAGAAATTGGCCTTCTTGCCCACGGCAATGGAGCCCAGTTGGTCGCTCACGCCCATAGCGTAGCCGCTGTTGATGGTGGTGGCGTTGATGGCCTCTTCGGGCAGCATGCGGTAGTTGACGCAGGCAAAGGAGAGCACCAGCTGCATATTGCCCGAGGGGGAGGAGCCGGGGTTGAAATCGGAAGCCATGGCCACAGGGAGGCCTGCCTCCATCATGCGGCGCACGGGAGCATGCTGCATGTTGAGAAAGAAGGCAGCGCCGGGCAGGACGGTGGGCATGGTGTCGGAGCCCAGGAGGCACTGTATCTCCTCTTCGCCAGTGAATTCCAGATGGTCGCAGGAGAGGGCGTGGTGGCGGACGGCGCATTGGATGCCGCCGGAGCAGGCCAACTCGTTGGCATGGATTTTGGGAC
>Ga0247611_10003247_pt1 | contig 24436 bp, 22 predicted proteins | sample 177DNAGHGhighgp2_FD_192422 | JGI IMG/M metagenome (GOLD analysis project Ga0247611, IMG submission 192422) | Sheep rumen microbial communities from Palmerston North, Manawatu-Wanganui, New Zealand - 1770 DNA GHGhigh gp2 | ecosystem: Host-associated > Mammals > Digestive system > Stomach > Rumen... | reverse complement strand
ATTGAAATCAGCTCCCTTTCTCCTCTCTTGGGGGCTGCTCGCCCCCAACCCCCTCGGTGTTTTTCAGGTATTAGTCTTGGCTTCGCCTCTACCTGAAAATTGCACTTCTATCTTGAACTTAGGAATCAAAGGCTGTTTCTCAGATGCCCAGCTTCTTGCGGATTTCTGCCGGGATGGCGTTCTTGTTGATGAGGAAGTCCATCGTGTTGGCGGCGATGAAGGTCTTGGTCATGTACCAGATGCCCTTGTAGTCGCCGCTCTCACCCCAGGAGTTCTGCACCATGTAATACTCTTTTCCGTTCTGGTCCTTGGCCACACCGAAGATGTGCATGCCGTGGTCGTCGGTCAGCTGCCAGTTGTCGAAACGCTCCTGACGCATCTCCTGTGTCGGCACGATCTCAGGCACGGTGCAGCCCAGCGAGTCGATGATGTTGCGCTTCTTCTCGGCAGCCAGCTTCAGCCAGCGGGCCATGTCGCTGCCGGCGAGACTCTGTGCGGCCTTGCTGTCAACGGCATAAGCCAGTCCCTTGCGGGTGAAGCCCTCTTCCGACACGTCGCCGCCCCAGGCTACGGTATAGCCGTTGTCGATGGCGTTGTCGATGATCTGCATCATCTCGTCCATCGGCACGTTATAGCTCAGCGGGAAGCGCCAGTTGTCCTGCACCTCCACGGCGAAGGCCGTGTAGAAAGGATGGTGGGTGTAGCTGGTGATGCTCACATAGTCGTTGAGGTTGATGCCGAGGCTTTCCATAAACGTCTTCGGGGTGTATTTCTTTCCCTCGTAGGTGAACTCCTCCGGACATTTGCCGAGATAGGCGTCAAGGATACCCTGCAGACCGACCTTCCACTGGTTGGAGATCTTCTTGGCATCGCTCTTGGCGACGGCGGCCACGTAAGGCTCGAGCAGTGAGAAGAACTCGTTGAAGTTGTTCAGTGAGTCACCATAGAGCGAGCCTGGGAAAGGCATGGCCTCCAGCGGACAGATACCGTGGTTCTTCAGCGTGGAGAGCACATCTTCGGCAGAGCCGCCCTGAGCGAACTGGCAGTCACCGTGGTAGCGTACCACCTGGATGGCGCGCTCCATATAGGTCTTGTTGGCTACAAAGGCCTCGCAGAGAGTGTAGCGCTTGCCTGTGGCTTTCAGGATCTCAGCCTCGAAGAACGAGAGGGTAGAGTAGTCCCAGCACGTACCCGAACGGTTCTGGTCCTTGATGGTGGTGATGGGGTTCTCCTTGATGATGGTGAATACAGGCTTGTTAACGTCTTTGGCGGCTTCCTTCTTCTTGGCAGCCGATGCACTGAGGGCGATCATCGCCATGAGTGCGATAGTTAAAATCTTCTTCATTGTTTATTATTAATGTTTAATGTTAGATCCTTGGGATGATACGGGATGCGCTTCGAACCGAGGAAGCGGCAACCGTCCTTCGTGATCAGCAGGTCATCTTCAATGCGGATACCGCCGAAGTCCTTGTAGGTCTCCAGCTTGTCGAAGTCGAGGAGCTCCTTACAATGTCCGCTGGCCTTCCACTCGTCGATGAGGGCGGGGATGAAATAGATGCCAGGCTCGTCGGTAAGCACAAAGCCCTCCTGCAGGCGACGGCCCATGCGTAGACTGTTGGTGCCAAACTGCTCCAGGTTCGGGCGTGTCTCCTCGTCGAAGCCCACGTAGATCTGTCCCAGTCCCTCCATGTCGTGCACGTCCATACCCATCATGTGTCCCAGTCCGTGAGGCAGGAACATGGCGTGGGCACCGGCCTTCACAGCCTCGTCCACATCGCCCTTCATCAGTCCGAGCTCCTTCAGCCGCTCCGTCATCCGACGGCATACGGCGAAGTGCACGTCCATATACTTCACACCAGGCTTGGCCACCTCGAGCACGTAGTCGTGACACTCCTCCACAATCGAGTAGATCTCCAGCTGCCGCTGCGTGAACCGTCCGTTGACAGGCATCGTGCGGGTGTGGTCCGAGCAGTAGTCGTTGAGCTCGCATCCAGCATCGCAGAGCACCAGCCGTCCGTCCTCCAGCTCAGCGTCCGACGGATTGCCGTGCATGATCTCGCCGTGTTGTGAGAAGATAGTCGCAAAACTGTTGCCCTGGGCCAGCGAGCGGGCGATGCCGTCCACCTGTCCTGCCACGAACCTCTCCGTCACACCGGGCTTGATGAGCATCTGTGCCGTCGTGTGCATCACGTAGCCCACGTCGCAGGCCGCGTCGATATAGGCAATCTCCTCGGCACTCTTCGTGGCCCTCATCTTCACCACCGCCTGGATCAGCGGCAGCGAGGCTTTCTCCTTCTGCTGCGAGGGATGGATGCCCAGCAGATCCATGATCTGTATCTTCGTGTCGAAGCGGTAGGGTGGGAGGAAGTGCTTATTGACCATGGCCCATGGACCATTGACCATTTTTGCCAAGTCGGCCATCGGGGCGGTCTTCGCGATACCCACCTCTGCGGCGAGATCGGCCACCGACGGCGTAAAGCCCATCCACACGATGTCCTCCACGTCGATGTCGTCGCCGAAGAGCCACTCCTCGTCGTTGTCGATGTCGATCACTCCCACCAGACCGTCACGGTGCTGGCCGAAGTAATAGAGGAACGAAGAGTCCTGGCGCATCGGCGCATACGCGTTGGCGGGATAGTTGGCGGGCGACTCGTTGTTGCCGAAGAGGACGATCACACCGTTGCCGACGAGTCTTTTCAACTCCTGCCGCCGCCTGATATAAGTGTCTTTGCTAAACATAACCAGTTTTAATTATACAATTTTGATGCAAAGATACACATTATTTTGGACATAATATCTATTTATACATTTTTTTAGACATAAGAATATAAGTACATAAATCTTTGCCAATCATGGCGCAGCCAATATGTTCTTCTGTCCTTCTGTCTTTAAAAAATATTTGTTCTTATGTTCTTCTGTCTGAAAAAAAATACCTACCTTTGCAGCCGATTTGTAAAATATGTCTATATGGGAAAAGTAATATTGACCGGTGACCGCCCCACCGGAAAGCTCCACTTAGGGCACTATGTCGGCTCACTGCGCCGTCGTGTCGAGTTGCAGAATCAGGGCGACTACGACCGTATGTTCGTCTTCATGGCCGACGTGCAGGCCCTCACCGACAATGCCGACAACCCCGAGAAGATCCGTCAGAACATCATCGAGGTGGCACTCGACTACCTTGCAGCAGGACTTGATCCAGAGCGCTGCATACTGTTCATACAGAGTCAGATACCAGAACTCGCAGAGCTCACCACCTATCTCATGAACCTCGTCTCCGTCAGCCGCGTCCAGCGCAACCCGACGGTGAAGACCGAAGTCAAGATGCGTGGCTTCGAGGGTGAGAGCATCCCCCTCGGATTCTTCTGCTATCCTGTGTCGCAGGCTGCCGACATCACCCTCTTCAAGGCTACCACCGTCCCTGCCGGCGAAGATCAGGAGCCGATGCTCGAGGTCTGCCGCGAGCTGGTGCGCCGCTTCAATCAGATCTATGCCCCCGTACTCGTGGAGCCGAACATCCTGCTGCCCGAGAACCTCACCGCCCGTCGTCTGCCAGGCACCGACGGCAAGGAGAAGATGTCAAAGTCGCTCGGCAACTGCATCTACCTCTCTGATACCGCCGACGATGTGTGGCAGAAGGTACGCTCCATGTACACCGACCCCGAGCACGTCAACCTCAACGATCCCGGCCATGTGGAGGGCAATGCCGTCTTCACCTATCTCGACGCCTTCTCCTGCGACCAGGACTTTGCCGACTTCTGGCCTGAGTACCAGAACCTCGACGAGCTGAAGGATCACTACCGTCGCGGCGGTCTGGGCGACATGAAGTGCAAGAAGTTCCTCAACCAGGTGCTCAACAAGTTCCTCGAGCCGATGCGTCAGCGCCGTGCCGAGTTCGAGAAGGACATCCCAGAGATCTACAACATCCTGAAGCGTGGTACCGAACAGGCCCGCGAGGTGGGTGCCCAGACGATGGACGAGGTGCGCAAGGCCATGCGCATCGACTACTTCAACGATGCCGACCTCATCCGCCAGCAGTCCGAGCGTTTCGCCAAATAAGCAATATGGCCAAGAATTTGGGTACTCTTATCTAATTCTTGGCCATTGTCTTTTGACTCAATACTTAATTCTATACAAGAAACAACTCAAAGTACGCCCTTGTGCCCTTTTTGAGTTAATTATCTGAATATCAATCATGTAATTAGGGGCATACCATTCAAAAAGTACGCCCCTAGTATGCCCCTAGCATACCCCTTCCAAAGTGCACCCATGAAAAATAAGGCCTTGACTTTTGAGTATAGGCAAAAGAATATTTGAGTATAGGCAAATGGGTATTTGAGTATAGGCAAACGATACGAACAAGGCAGTAAACTCCCTCGCAGCACTAAGCTGGAACAACGAAGGGACAGCCTAATGACAACCATAGGCCAGGAATTGCCTCGGTAGAGATATACACGTCTTCAGTCTTTTAACAGGTCGGGACGGAGGCGGCGGGTGCGCTCAAGGGCCTGCTCAAGTTCCCACGAACGGATCTTGGCTTCGTTGCCGCTCAGCAGGATATCTGGCACCTTCCAGCCCTTGTAGTCGGCGGGACGGGTGTAGATGGGGGCGGCGAGGATGTCGTCCTGGAAACAGTCGGAGAGGGCGCTCTGCTCGTCGCCGATGACTCCGGGCACGACGCGCACGACGGCATCGGCAATCATCGCTGCCACAAGCTCGCCGCCCGTCAGCACGAAGTCGCCAATGGAGATCTCACGGGTGATGAGGTGGTCGCGGATGCGCTGGTCGATGCCCTTGTAATGGCCTGCGAGGATGATGAGATTGCCTTTCAGCGAGAGCTCGTTGGCGATGTGCTGGTCGAAGCGCTCACCGTCGGGTGAGGTGAAGATGACCTCGTCGTAGTCGCGCTCGGCCTTCAGGGCGCTGATGCAGCGGTCGATGGGTTCGCATTGCATGACCATGCCGGCAGAGCCGCCGTAGGGGTAGTCGTCGACACGGCGCCACTTGTCGAGGGTGTAGTCGCGGAGGTTGTGCAGACGGATCTCGGCCAGGCCTTTCTTCTCGGCACGGGCCAGGATGGACTCGTGGACGAAACCCTCGAGCATCTCGGGTAGGACGGTGATGATATCGATTCTCATGTTGTTTACAGTTTACAGTTTACAGTTTACAGATGATTACCATCTTTGGCGAGGAAGCGACGGATGGCGGAGAGGTGCTTCTCACCGGCGGCACGGCCGATGTCGTAGACGCGCTGCATCTCATCGGGGTCGTGGGAGATATGGCCGATGGGCAGTTTCGCTTCGGGACGGATGACCAGGCAACGGCCTTCCTGCTCTGCCTTTGCCACATAGTCCAACTGACGGTTATACATCAGATGGCGCTCATCCATCGCCTTGATCATTTGCGGGTATTTCCTCAGGGCGACGCGCATCAGCGGCATCAGACGGTTGTGCTCTTTCTGATAGCCCTTCGGCTGCGTAAGGATCACCACGTTGCGCTGATAGCCCTGACGTTCAAAGTATTCCAGTGGAATGGAGTCGCTGACGCCACCGTCGAGCAACTGACGGCCTCCAACGTTCACTATCTTAGAGGCTAAGGGCATGGAGGCAGAAGCGCGCAACCACTCCAGCTCGTCGTAGTCAACATGGGTGATGTCGTGATAGACGGCCTTGCCCGTCTCCACGTCCGTACAGACAACGGTGAATGTCAAGGGGTTCTGCTCAAAGGCGGGAATGTCGAAGAGGTCGTATTTGAAAGGCACTACATGGTAGCCGAACTGCGCATTGAAGTAGTCGCCGCTCAGGAGGAACGACTTCACGCCGCTGTATCTTGAGTCCTTGGCAAATCTTTTGTTATAGCGAATGGCCCGACCCGGCTGCCTCGACTTATAATTGCATCCGAAAGCCGCTCCTGCCGAGACACCGATAAGTCCGTCGGGCTCAACACCAGCCTCCATCATCACATCGATGATGCCTGCCGTAAAGAGCCCTCTCATGGCACCTCCTTCGAGTACTAATCCCTTTTTCATGGGTGCAAAGGTACGAATATGTGGGTGAAATACCAAATTTATTACATATTATTTGGTGGTTTCGACTATTCTCCGTAATTTTGCACGCCATGAAACGGATTGTATTGATATTGATTCTGTCGCTATCGGTGATTCAGGGATGGTCACAGTCGTTTGCCGATCCCAAGAGCATCTCGATGATGGGCGTTGCTCTGCAAGGGCCCGACTCCGTGTTCCTGCCTGCTCTCGAATCCGTGGGCTTCGTGCAGGTGCAGACTGAGAACCCCGAACCGGATACCTATTATCTGGAAGGCGACTTCTACGGCATCAAGTCATCGCTTTCGGTGACAGTCGACGAGCATACCAAACTGCTCTCTGAGGTGTTGGTGAACTGCGGTCCGTATCGGATTACCGACCTCTATGAGCGCAACCACAAATACCTGTTGGGCAAGCTTCAGCGGGAGTGGGGTAACTTCAAGGCCAAGGGCGACGGCTCGCTCTACATGCTGAACAACTATGGTTATATCCGTCAGTCTAAGGTCATCGACGAGCAGAGGCGCTATATCATTCAATATTACTATCTGACTACCTCTCCTTACTTTAAGGATGCGTCGAACATGGGCCTGAAGGGAATGGTGCAAGAGGTTATCACCAGCAATCCTGTCTTCGAGAATGATATGGAGCATTTCGACGTGATGGGACGGATTATCTCTGATGAGTTAGTCGACAGGGAATACGACAGCCGAGGCTATCTCGTGAAGGCCGCCATGCTGGAGAAGTCGGGCGGTAAGAGCGTGTTCACCTATGAATACGATGACGACGGCTGCCTGAAGAAGCGCATACTCATCAATGCTACGTCGGGATTGAGGACAGTCTATGACTATCGCTACAATACCAGCTTTGAGATCACGCAACAGAGTATGAAGGTGTTCACGAAGGAAAATGAATGTATCGTCTCCATCAATGCCAGGAACGATATGTCAGAGCGTGACGATAACGATAACTGGACGGTGAACAAGCTGCAACTGACAGCCTGGCAGAAAGGCCAGCGCACGAAGATTGAAACCTACGAGCAGGTACGCACCATCAGCTATTGGGATGAGTAGGTCGTTTACTACTGTTTACAGTTTACGGTTTACAGTTTACGGTTTACAGTTTACGGTTTACAGATGATAACCTGGCAAGCCCTTGACATTACCACCTTCTATCTATAGAAGTAATCAACTGTAAACTGTAAACCGTAAACTGTAAACTATAATTGAATAAGAGTCAAAAACTCTTCTTCGCTCATAATCTTAATCCCCAGTTTCTCGGCCTTCTGAAGTTTAGAGGGTCCCATGTTCTCGCCGGCCAGAATGAAGGAGGTCTTGTTGCTGATGCTGCCTACATTCTTACCGCCATTCTGTTCGATGAGTGTCTTATACTCATCGCGGCTATGATGGGCGAAGACACCACTAATCACGATCGACTTTCCGGCAAGGATGTCTGATGTTGCCGCCGTCTGTTCTTCCGACAGTTCCATCTGCAGGCCGTAGTCACGCAGTCGACGGATAATCTCCAGGTTCTTCTCATCGTGGAAGTAGGTGATGATGCTCTTGGCCATCACCTCACCGATACCTTCTATCTCCTGCAGCTCCTCCAGTCCTGCCGCCATCAGCGCGTCGATGTTCTTGAAATGACGGGCTAACAGCTTGGCTGAGGTTTCGCCGACGAAACGGATGCCAAGGGCGAAGACCACACGCTCGAAGGGAACTTGTTTCGAGGCTGCGATGCCGTTCACGATACGTTGGGCAGACTTGGTGCGCGAGCCGTCGCCGTTGATCTGAGGCACCTCGATGTCGTAAAGGTCGGCGATATTATGGATGAGTCCCTGACGGTAGTAGTCGTCGATGGTTTCGGGGCCTAACGAGTCGATATTCATGGCCTTACGGGCGATGAAATGCTCAATGCGGCCTTTGATCTGAGGCGGACAGCCCGTATCGTTCGGACAGTACCAGGCGGCTTCGCCATCGTAGCGGACGAGTGGGGTGCCGCACTCCGGACAGCGCTTGATGAACTGTACGGGCTGTGCGATGATGGGACGCTGGTCGATGTCGACACCCACGATCTTCGGGATAATCTCACCGCCTTTCTCCACATAGACATAGTCGCCGATATGCAGGTCAAAGCTCTTGATGAAGTCCTCGTTGTTCAGCGTAGCACGCTTCACGGTGGTACCTGCCAATTGCACGGGATCCATATTGGCCACAGGGGTTACGGCGCCTGTACGTCCCACCTGATAGGTCACCTCGTTCAGACGAGTGCAGACGCGCTCTGCCTTGAACTTATAGGCGATGGCCCAACGCGGACTCTTGGCGGTAAATCCAAGCGAACGCTGCTGGCGTAACGAGTTCACTTTTAATACGATACCATCAGTGGCTACAGGAAGACTTTTACGTGCCTTATCCCAGTAATTGATGAAGTCGTAGATCTCTTCAAGCGTCCTGACCTTCTTCATCCCCTCGCTGATCTTGAAGCCCCAGGAGCGGGCAACCTCCAGATTCTCATAGTGTCCTTCAGCCGGCAATTCCTCGCCTAACAGATAATAGAGGTACGCATCGAGCTGACGGCTTGCCACCAGACTCGACTTCTGGCTCTTCAGGGTGCCGCTGGCGGCGTTTCGGGGATTGGCGAAGAGGGGTTCTTCGGCTTCCTCGCGCTCTTTGTTCAGACGCTCAAAGACGGCCCATGGCATGAGGATCTCGCCACGGATCTCGAATTCTTTCGGATAGGAAGGTGTGGCGAAAAGGTCGGTGGAATCAGACGGTTTTGCTAATACCAACGGTATACTGCGGATGGTCTTCACGTTCGCCGTTACGTCATCGCCGCGAACGCCATCGCCACGGGTCACAGCCTGTGTCAGACGGCCGTCGACATAGGTGAGCGAGATAGAGAGACCGTCGTACTTCATCTCACAGCACACCTCAAAGTCCTCGCCGGCCAGACCTTTCTTCACGCTCTCGTACCAGTCGGCCACATCTTGTTCGTTATAAGTGTTGGCTAAGGAGAGCATCGGGTATTTGTGCTCCACCTGCAGAAACTCCTCGTTCAGGTCGCTGCCTACACGCTGGGTAGGGGAGTTGGGATCGGCCATCTCGGGATGACGGGCCTCTAAGTCTTGAAGCTCGTGCATCATGAAGTCGAACTCCTGATCGCCGATGGTCGGCTGGTTCAACACATAGTAACGGTAGTTATGCTCGTGCAGCTCTTTCCGAAGCTGTTCAATACGCTTGATTTCGTCCATAGTCATTCTGATTTTGCGACAAAGGTACGAAAATTAATTCAGACAAAAGAACATAAGAACAAAAAATATTCGTACCTTTGCAGCCACAATGCTGATGATGTTCCAAATCGTACCCATGATGTGGCGACCTCAACGCCCCAGCCGGATTGTTGACATGCCTGCCGTCGTCAATACTTTCTGGCTTAGGAAAGGCTATGAGGGGCTGACGTTCTTCGGACATATCCTGGCACCGACACAGCAGGAGGCAGACCGTTTCAATGCGGGCGAGAAGGGTGACAGGATGTCGGCGGCGATGAAGAACCACGAGATGATTCATCTGCGACAGGCTCAGGCATGCCACGACTCGTGGCTCTGCTTCTACCTATTATATATATGGTACTGGCTGAAGGGACTGCCCATGAACCGCAAGATGAAGCACGCCGCCTATCTGTTGAATCCCTTTGAGATGGAGGCTTATGGGCGGATGTATGACCTGAGCTATCTGAAACGTTGTGAGCATGGGGCTCAGGAGTGGCGCACCTATGCCAGGATGTCATCCAAGCAAAGGCTGCAGATATATAAGAACAACCATAAATAGGAACATAATGAACAAGAAACTTCAGGCGCACAGCGCCATCTTCTTTGCGAACACCATCTTCGGACTTGGTGTTCCGGTAACCAAACTACTGCTCGACTCGTGGGTGACGCCCATGGGTTATATGGCCGCCCGTTCTCTCGGTGCCTGTCTGGTATTCTGGCTCATCGCTGCTTTTATGCCGAAGGAGCATGTGGAGCGTAAGGACCTGATTACGATTCTGGCGGGCGGACTATTAGGATTCGTGATATCGCAAACACTCACAGCCTGGGCTCTCGACTACACCAGTCCAGTGTACTTCTCGCTGATAGCCACACTGACACCTGTGGCTGTGATGCTTTGTGCCGCCTTGACCATCGGCGAGAAGATTACGCCCATGAAGTTCGTGGGTGTGCTGTTAGGTATCGCAGGCGCTGTGCTGATGGTACTGATGAGCCAGTCGTTAGGCTCAGGCAAGAACGATTTGATCGGTATCTCGCTCGCCATCCTGAGTGTGCTGACATGGGCCATCTACCTGATCATCACCCGCAACGTGGCCTCGAAATACACGCCCGTCACCCAGATGAAGTATGTGTTCCTGATTTCGGCCATCGTCACCGTACCGATTGCCTTGCCCGAACTGCCGATGAATGCGCTCTATACGTCTGCCTGCCGATGGGATGGGGTGGTGGAGATGCTCTTCATCGTGCTGGGTGCGACGGCTCTCGGCTTCTTCCTGATTCCCTTTGCCATGAAGTATCTGCAGGCTACAACGGTGTCTATCTACACGAACCTGCAACCAGTCATCGCCTCGTTTGTCGCGATTCTCATTGGGCAGGATGTGCTGACGTGGGACAAACCCGTTGCTGGCGTGTTGGTGCTGCTGAGTGCCTATATAGTTACTGTAGTCACAGCGAAGGATACGAAAGGGTGATTACTTGGTAAGTTCCCAGAAGGCGACGGCAGCAGCTGCGGCCACATTGAGGGAATCGACCTGATGATACATGGGGATGCGGACGACATAGTCTGCATCCTCAATCGTTTGTCTGGGTAGCCCGTCGCCCTCGGTACCCATGATAATGGCCAGTCGTTGCTGAGCCTTGAGGATAGGATCGGAGAGGGAAATACTATTATCGCTGAGGGCCATCGCAGCAGTCTTGAAGCCAAGGGAACGAAGGGATGAATAGTCGTCCATCCAAGTCCATGGGACGAGAAAGACGGTGCCCATAGAAACGCGTATCGATCTGCGGTTCAATGGGTCACATGAACTTTGTGTAAGTAATACTGCATCGATGCCGAGGGCTGCTGCCGAGCGGAAGATGGCTCCGATATTGGTGGTGTCGCAGACGCTGTCGATGACGCACACACGACGGGCATCATGGAGGATTTCATCGAGTCTGGGTTCCGGCTTGCGGCGCATGGCACAGAGCACACCGCGCGTTAGCGTGTAGCCCGTCAATTGTGAAAGTAATTCACGCTCACCTGTATAGACAGGTACTTGGGGATGAGCCTTGATGATATCTGACGCATCTCCTTCGATGTGTCGTCGCTCACAGAGCAGGGCTGTCGGCTCATAGCCTGCCTGAAGTGCCACGCGGATCACCTTCGGACTTTCTGCGATGAAAAGGCCTTGTTCCGCATTCAGACGGTTACGCAACTTGGCTTCGGTCAGCGTGCCGAATACCTCTACACCCGGTTCATTCAGAGAGTGAATTTCTATGATGTTTGAGTCTGTCATTCCAATGGCTTAGTATAGAAATTGATGAGACGTTCAAGGGCTTGCCGACACACAAGACAGAACTCGGGCTCTTCGTTGGTGCGCATGCGACAGTTCTCAAATCCTCGCCACACACCTTTTGAGAGATATCCACCACCCTCGATGAGACCGGCCTTTTCTTCTTTGACAAGATCCTCCCATTTACCGTTGAAATCGCACTTCGTAGTGAGGTTGGGCTCCCAAGGTTCGGTGTCTGCAAAGTACATAGGGTCATCGTCACCATAGGGGTATTCATCGCCCAGACCTCCGAAGGAATGGCCGAATTCGTGCACCACCACAGGACGGAAATGCGGGCCGTGGGCGTAGGTGAGGTTATAGGAATTGTAGATACCTCCGCCACCGTAATGGTCGGTGTTCACGAGGATAATAATGTGTTCGTAGGGTGTGCCAGCCAGCACGTCGTGCAGTTTTTTCAGGTGGAGGGTAGTCAGGTAGCGGTCACTATAGAAAGTGTCGAAATTGGAACTGAGGGCCGTGTTCTTCCAGATACCTTTCGCAGGCCAGCTGGTACCGCTTTCCTCTGATGGCGACATGAGGGCAATCATATTAAAGCGATCCTGCATCTGACGGAACGGCTCATGGGAAAACAACGATTCCATCGCAATTTTGCAGTCTTCGAGGAAGGTGCCCATTTCGTGTTGCTGATAACCTTCCGCCACATAGGCCACATGGATGCAATGCGTGGTATCGGCTGCCTGCTGGAGGGTGATATAGGGTGTGACGAGTCGTTCGCCTGTCTGTCTAATCAGGATATCGTTGGGATCAACATGATGCGTCATCGTGGCCTGGATGGCATCGTGATAGTCGCGCAGTTCAACGGTGATATCGACGGGAGCTTTCGGAAAAGGTACCAGGAAAACATTCTCAAAAGACTTCTTGGTATGTTTGGACTCTGCTGTTGAGAGCCACTCCTGGAAGAGACAGGAGAACGAATGGCGATAGATAACGCTGCCGTCAGCCTGTGAGCGGACGATAATCTGACCATTTCCTCTCAACGGCACTTCTGCAAGTCGCTGGCGCTTGCCATACCAGCGGGGTAGGGAGATAAGTTCATCGACATAGATCTGTTGCTGGCTGGAATCGCCGGCGAAGATATAGTCAAGGCGCAAGGTGCGATCCTCGAAATAGTCTTCAAACCGTTGCCCATAAGAATATAAAGCAAAGACGGATAATAGACTGGTAAACAATAACTTCCTCATAATTCATTTAATAAATTCTTAATGTAATCCCTATTCCAGTCTCTCAGATGGTGACGCTGCCCGTCATATTCCAGCAGGTCGAGATCAATGGTCACGATACCGTCTTCATTGCGGGTGCGACCCAAACGTTTCTCCGTTTCTTTCAATACCTCACATAGCAGTCCCTCGCCAAAGGCCGTCGTGCCTTTGCAGAGCTGGTTCAGATAGGGCGTCTTACGACTGGTGTTGACGGGTTCTGTCCACATGGCAGAAGTGAAATGTACTTCCGTCAACAACTGGGTGAGCTGTGTTCTCGCAGCAGCCATATTGGCCTCTTGATTCTCGTTTGAGGCGAGACTGATGATGATTTGATGTTCCTTTTGAGTCATAACGAATGCAAAGATAGTAAAAAAGTAAAAAAGTAAAAAGGTATAAACGTAAAAAAATCAAAAAGGCTCAAAGTATCATGATTAAAATACAAATTATATGCAATAATCTTCGTAACTTTGCAGCACTTATAAATATAATAAGGTGTGGCCAATCTTTCAAATAGGTGGTTTTTATGCCATGCGGAGTTGACAAAATGAAAGAAAATGCATTAATTTTGTGAATTCTTGCTCAAATATTTGGCCGAATGAAAATAAAAGTGTAATTTCGCAGCGTTTTTCAAAAACAGAAGATATAAACCATTTAAAAAAATAACATTCAAACATGAAGAAGTACAACTTTAATGCCGGTCCTTCGATGCTTCCCCGCGAGGTTATCGAGGCAACCGCTCAACAGTGTCTTGATTTCAACGGCTCGGGTCTCTCGTTGATGGAGATCAGCCATCGTGCAAAGGATTTCCAGCCCGTGGTCGACGAGGCTGTGGCTCTGACGAAGGAGCTGCTTGACGTGCCCGAGGGCTACTCCGTGATATTCCTCGGTGGTGGTGCAAGCCTTGAGTTCTGCATGATCCCTTATAACTTCCTGATCAAGAAAGCCGCTTATCTGAACACGGGTGTGTGGGCCAAGAAGGCCATGAAGGAAGCCAAGTTGTTTGGTGAGGTCGTTGAGGTGGCTTCTTCTGCCGATGCCAACTACACCTTCATCCCCAAGGACTGGACGGTTCCCGCAGATGCTGACTATCTGCACATCACCACAAACAATACGATCTATGGTACAGAGATTCGCAAGGACCTCGATGTCAACGTGCCTCTGATTGCCGATATGTCTTCAGACTTCATGAGCCGTCCTGTTGACGTCAGCAAGTACGACGCCATCTATGCCGGTGCCCAGAAGAACCTGTCGATGGCTGGTGTGACCATCATCATCCTGAAGGACGAGAAGCTGGGTAAGGCTCCGCGCGAGATTCCTACGATGCTCGACTATCGCACTCACGTAGACAAGGGCTCTATGTTCAACACACCTCCTGTGGTGCCCATCTACTGCGCCCTTGAGAACCTGCGCTGGATCAAGCGTCAGGGTGGTCTGGAGGCTATGGACAAACTGGCCAAGCAGCGTGCAGAGATCGTCTATGGCGAGATCGACCGCAACAAGATGTTCGTTGGAACAGCCAAGGAGGAGGATCGTTCGCTGATGAACATCTGCTTCGTGATGGCCGACGAGTACAAGGAGCTGGAGAAGGAATTCCTTGACTTCGCCGTTTCTAAGGGAATGGTAGGTGTGAAGGGTCACCGTTCGGTTGGCGGCTTCCGCGCTTCTTGCTACAACGCCCAGACCATCGAAGGCTGCAACGCCCTCGTCGCTTGCATGAAGGAATTCGAGGCTCAGCACTAAGGAATAATAATGTCTAAGGAATCTTGGAATTAAGGAATTAAAATGAAAGTATTAGTTGCAACAGAAAAACCATTTGCAAGTGCTGCTGTTAATGGCATTCGCAAGGAAGTAGAGGCAGCAGGCAATGAGCTTGTGCTGCTGGAGAAATATACGGAGAAGGCTCAGCTGCTGGAGGCCGTTAAGGATGCCGACGCGCTGATTATCCGTTCGGATAAGGTCGATGCCGAGGTGCTCGACGCTGCCAAGCAGTTGAAGATCGTGGTTCGCGCAGGTGCTGGTTACGACAACATCGACCTCGTTGCTGCCACAGCCCACAACGTGGTCGCTGAGAACACACCAGGTCAGAATGCCAACGCCGTAGCCGAACTCGTTTTCGGTCTGCTGGTGATGGCCGTTCGTGGTTTCTACAATGGCAAGAGCGGCTCTGAGCTGCTGGGCAAGAAGCTGGGTATCCTCGCTTTCGGTAATGTTGGTCGCAACGTGGCCCGCATCGCCAAGGGCTTCGGAATGGATGTCTATGCCTTCGATGCCTATTGCCCTGCAGAGGTGATCGAGGCTGCTGGTGTTCACGCTGTCGCCAATCAGGACGCTCTCTTTGAGACTTGCGACGTTGTTTCACTTCACATCCCCGCTACACCTGAGACCAAGCAGAGCATCAACTATACGCTTGTTGGTAAGATGAAGAAGGGTGGTATCCTCGTGAACACAGCCCGCAAAGAGGTCATCAACGAGCCTGAGCTGATCCAGCTGATGCAGGAGCGCGACGACCTGAAGTTCGTGACCGACATCATGCCCGATGCCGACCATGAGTTTGCCAAGTTCGAGGGCCGTTACTTCTCAACCCCGAAGAAGATGGGTGCTCAGACAGCCGAGGCCAACATCAACGCCGGTATCGCTGCCGCCAAGCAGATCAACGCCTTCTTCAAGGACGGCGACACAAAGTTCCAGGTGAACAAGTAATCACAATCTTTATAAAAAGAAGGCAGCCTTCCGATTTGGGAGGCTGCCTTTTATTTGGCGATGTATTTCTGTCCGTTTCGGATATAGATGCCTTTCTTTGGCGTATTAATACGCTGGCCCTGAAGGTTATAGATAGTGGTTGCATTGATACCATCTACTACTGTTGGGCGGATTGATGAAGCTCCTGGTGAACCTACTGTTACCTTGTTGACGATGACTCCATGTCCCTGTATCACCAAGTCATTCTTTGAAACAAGTTCGTAGGCAGCCGCATCAAAAGTCAAGGTAGATGTCTTTGTATCTCCAGAACTAATGCCATAAAAGCCGGAAGCGCTGAAGTCGGCACCACTGAAGGCTACACCATCAATAGATAAGCCATCGGGAATTTTCGTCCAACCACCTTTATTATACATAAACTGGATATCATCGTAGTCAGTGAAATCAAGTTTATAAGTAAGTTTTACTTCGACGTTACTTCCTGCATCTACTAGAAAAGAGGATTGAACTGTCACTCCTTGTCCCCATTCTAATACTTTCTGACCTTCAAAAACTACCGTTTCCTTGGAACTGTCATGAGTGGGAAATATATATCCGTCAGTGCTTCCGTAGTAGGCCTTGATAAGAGTCTGAGCAAGGTCGGCCTGATTGAAGGCAGGTTCTGAACGATAAATGCCGTCAGAAAGTCCCATCCAGTAGAAGGTCGCAATGCCTGCTGCCTTCGCCTGCTTCACGAGATAGTCCATTGCATAGAGGGCTACTTGGCGATTCGTATCGTAGTAGTCGATAGTCGAAGGCCATGTGGTGAATGTGGCGTATTCGCCGATGATCACAGGCGCCCTGTTGAGCAGGTTCGACTTGATGTTACTCATCAGGTTGTCGATCTCTCTCTTCGCATTAGTCTCATTCTGCCAGTTGGGGTAGGTGTGCATCTGAAAGATGATATGGCCTGAGTTCTCTGGTAACTCCAATGCCTTCATCGCATTCGGAGCGCTGCTGGCTGAGTAGACGTTCACGATCAGGTTGCGATTCTTATTGTTGCCCCCCGTATTGCGCACGGTTGTCACAAAACTCTTGGCATAGCTGTTGATGGCCTTATAGCCGTCGTCAGTAGCGGGCTCGTTCCATCTGTTATTGTCATCCAGCATCTCGTTGTAGGACTCAAACAGCAACTTCTGGTCGTAGTCCTTGAACTCCGAGGCGATCTGCTTCCACAGGTATTCAAACTTCGTCTTTACCTTATTGTAGGTTGTCGTACTGGCGTGCAGCCATTGGGAGCCGTCGCCCGTGTCGTGATGCACATTCACGATGCAGTACAAATCCTGCTTGATGACATAGTCGACCACCTCGTGAACACGTTTCATCCAGGCTTCATCCACCTTGCCGTCGGCGTCCATGTGGTTGTACCAAGTCACAGGCACGCGGATGGCGCTGAAGCCGGCTTCCTTCATCATCTTCATGAGTTCGGGCTTGGTGACGGGTTGTCCCCAATAGGTTTCCGATTCCAATCCTTGAGCGCCTCCGCTGCAGGCGTCGAGCGTATTGCCGAGGTTCCAGCCCACGCCCATGTTCTTGACTGCGTCGGTAGCCGACTCAAAATCTTGTGCTTGTGTCGTACTGATGATGCTTAGCATCAGCGCGAGGATGGTAGTTAGTCTTCTTTTCATATACCTTTTATTAATTAGAGTTTTCAATCGTCTTTGGCTGCAAAGATACGATTTTTCTTGGAAATAACCAAAGTTTGCGACGCTTTTTCCAGAAATAGGACTCCACACTCACAACAGAATATGATGTCTATGGATGTGTTTATTTGATATGATGTCAAGAAAATTCATAATAGGCATCCTTTTCTGGTCGTCTCTGTATCTTCCTGATAACCAAAGAGTTGCAATGCTCTGATTTTAGGCTAAGGAAACTGGGACTTTACAGGCAGTAAACTCGGAGTTTAGGCTAAGTAAACTCCCACTTTAGTCTATCTAAAGTCCGACTTTACTGGCTTACGTTTTAGATTGTAAAGTAATTTTAGCAATAGCATATCAGCATCGTCAATCATGTTGTGACAATTGTGACAGTTGTGACAGTTAAATACTCACCCACCTGAACAATACTACTATATACTATTATATATATAGGTATATAATTATAATTTCAAAGTTGTTTTCTTCGCGAAAATAACTGTCACAACTGTCACAGACACCTCACAAATGGGATGAATCAATGACTTACAAGGGCTATATTGGTGTGTTGAACGTCCGACTGACACCAGCCATTCACCGTCAGATTGCGATGCTGGCACTACAGGCCGGTCTCTCCATCAATGCATACATCAAAGACGCTCTTGAAGAGAAGGTTGAATCTGCCGTTGCCATATAATCCCCTAGCTTCCACCAAACATTTCATCAAATAAGTGCGGACAGCCACTCGCCATCCGCACTTGATTTTCTCACAATAGGGATTGTCTTTTGGGGTGTGTACAATTAATTCCTCCAAACTATATAAGCAGACCTGGCTCTGGTATGCTATTGTTCTTGTTTCAGGATAATATTTGACAGCTCCACGTGATCTGCAACATTCACAAAGCCATCATTATTAACATCGCCCTTTAGGCCACCAATAGACTCTAGTACTGCAGTCACGGAATCAGAGTTAATGTAATTTTCCTTTGTAGCGTAAACAGTAATTCTATAAGAATTTTTAAAATCAACATCATTTCCCTCTCCGCTCACAGAACCAAGGCTTACAATCTCATAATGAAAGGTCACACCTTCTGTTTCACAACTGAATTTCACCTTTCCGTTCTCCACACTGATAGTAGGCAAAGCACACTTCGTACGCGTATCCTCCACGAACGTCCCAGTAACGGTGACATCATGGGCCGGCATCGTTAAAGGTATCTCACTCCAACCAGAGAACGTATAACCCTCTTTGGTTGGGTCTGGCTCTGGATTGATGGGATTACCTTCTTCCTCTCTATAGGATTTGTAAACAACGTCATCCAGCATATAGGTCAATGCATAGTTGGGGATTTCGGAAAAATCATTAAACCTATTCCAGGGAGCCTTGGCTTTATATTTGCTTACGCACCCAGCTGGAACATATAGTGTCACGGAATTTACATTAGAGTCATCAAAAGCATCTCCATAAGTTGTGGGAACTGTTTTTGCATAGCAATACACCTCACTCAATTTACTGCACCCAGCGAATGCTTTCTTTCCTACATTCGTGACACCTTTTGGAATCTTTACGAAGGTCAACTTTGTGCAACCTTGGAAAGCATTATCCTCAATGGTTGTCACATTATTTGGAATTAATACAGAGGTCAGACCTGCACAGCCGCTAAAAGTCTGAGCTTGGATTTTCTTCACACCGTCTGGGATCGTAATGGATGTTAGCCCGCAGCCTGAGAAAGCACAGGGTCCGATGGTAGTAACACTATTGGGGATATCCACATAAATCAAGCCTGTGCAACCCGAGAAAGAGCTTTCTCCAATGGTTGTCACGCCGTTAGGGATAATCAATGAAGTAAGATTTCTACAACCATTGAAAGCTGACCATCCAATAGTCGTAACTTTTGGGGGAATCGAAAATTCGGTCAGGCTTGTACAACCATAGAATGTAAACTTCTCAATATTGGTAACACCATCGGGAATTGTAATGGATGTTAATCCGCTACAATAAGAGAATGCATTGACGCCTATACGTGTAACGCTATTGGGAATTGTAACGGCACTTACGTTGGCACAACCATTAAATGCAAAGTCGCCAATTGATGTTACCGTAAATTCTTCGTCTTCAAATACTATTTTTTCAGGAATGACCATGATGCCTGAATAGTGGGTATAATAAGTAACACCAAAAACATTAGTATTATAGGGATGAGTTACTGTTGCAACTTTGTTATCAAAATCTAAGTTGTAGTAAATAGTCTTCCCATCGGTATTCGGCAAAGCAATGTCATAGACTGCAAATACATTTGTGCTCCCCATAAAGAGAAGTAGGGTTAGGATTGCATAATAGAGGTAATATCGGTTCATCATCTTCATTATTGTTTAACGTTAGAAATAAAATTAGTTTTTAGTCTTGCTCTGGCAAACAACAAGAGACAGACTGATTGAGTAGATGATAGAAAAACGTGAGCTTGTTACTTCGCCTACGTATTCCAGGTATCGGCAAACACCCAACTCACTTCAACGAGTAAAGCTCACGCCCTCGGGCGCGAACCATCTACTTATTCTTGTGAGTTCTTTCAATTTTGCCGATTTAGGAATACAAGATTCAGCGGACGCTTCAACGTATTTCTTTTTTCTTTGTCTTTGCTATGTCACCATAAGCGGTTCGTTTTTAGGGTTCGACATTATATAAGCCTCAGAACCTCACACGGGGGTAGATTTCTTCTTGGGGCTTTTCTGGAATTCTTCCATAGACTCTAACTCCATACTTCAGAATTTGCTGTTTAAACAATTGGTTCATACCCTCCCTCATACGAACGACATCCACAGGGCAGCCTAATAATTCTTCTAAATAGACCTTGACTCCAGCCCTGTTGAAAAGGTTGGGTGTCATTTCCACACACACATCGACATCGCTGCCTTCTTTCTGCTCGTTTCTGGCAACGGAACCGAAAAGAAGCATCGAGCTGACACCGTAGTGCTCAGAGAGATACTGACGGCTGGATTTCAGCTTTTCTATTGTTTGTGCTCTGTCTAACATAAGCGTTCAATCACAATTTCGCTGCAAATATAAGAAGATTATTTGGAAGTTCCAAATAATTTGTGTACTTTTGCACCACAAATTCAGAACCTATAAGCAAAAACGATTATGCAAAGTGATCCCAAGCAGTGCCTGTACTGCACAAACAATCAGACGCTTCACGACCTGATGATTGAGTTCGCTCAGTTGTCAGTCTCGCGTGCATTCCTTTTCAAGGAGCAGACCTATCGCGGCCGTTGTCTTGTGGCCTATAAGGACCATGTGAACGACCTGAACGAACTGAGCGACGAAGACCGTAATGCCTTCATGGCCGATGTGGCCCGCGTGACCCGAGCCATGCAGAAGGCTTTCAATCCGGAGAAGATCAACTATGGTGCCTACAGCGACAAGCTGTCACACCTGCACTTCCATCTGGCTCCGAAGTATGTGGACGGCCCCGACTACGGCGGCACGTTCCAGATGAATCCTGGCAAGGTGTATCTCTCCGATGCTGAATACGCAGAGATGATCGAGAAAATCAAAGAGAATTTGTAAATTGGTTTACAGTTTACAGTTTACGGTTTACAGATGATATGCTGGCAAGCCCATCTGAAGCCGCAGAGTAATCAACTGTAAACTGTAAACCGTCAACTGTAAACAAAATAATTATGGCAATAGTAAAACCGTTTAAAGGTATCCGCCCACCGAAGGAACTGGTGGAGCAGGTAGAAAGCCGCCCCTACGACGTGCTGGACAGCGAAGAGGCGAGGGCAGAGGCTGGCGACAACGCCAAGAGCCTGTATCACATCATCAAACCCGAGATTGATTTTCCCGTGGGCACATCAGAGTACGACCCTCGTGTGTATGAGAAGGCCGCCGAGAACTTCCAGATGTTCCAGGACAAGGGCTGGCTGGTGCAGGATTCGCGCGAACATTATTATATATATGCCCAGACGATGAACGGCAAGACGCAGTACGGTCTTGTGGTCTGCGCCCATACCGACGACTATATGGCCGGCCGCATCAAGAAGCACGAGCTGACACGTCGTGACAAGGAAGAGGATCGTATGAAGCACGTTCGTGTGAACAATGCAAACATCGAGCCCGTATTCTTCGCCTATCCCGACAATGCTGTGCTCAACGAGCTCATCATGCGCTATGCCAAGACGGAGCCTGAGTATGACTTCATCGCGCCCATCGACGGCTTCCGCCATCAGTTCTGGGTGATCAGCGACGACAAGGATATGCAGACCATCACAGACGAGTTTGCCAAGATGCCATCGCTTTATATCGCCGACGGCCACCATCGTTCGGCTGCTGCCGCCCTCGTGGGTGCAGAGAAGCAGAAGCAGAATCCCAACCACAACGGTACGGAGGAGTATAACTTCTTCATGGCCGTGTGCTTCCAGGCATCACAGCTGACGATTCTCGACTACAACCGCGTGGTGAAGGATTTGAACGGTATGTCGTCAGAGGAGTTCCTTGCTGCCCTGCAGGTGAACTTCGAGGTGGAGGACAAGGGTACGGAGATCTACAAGCCCCAGCAGCTGCATGAGTTCTCGCTCTATCTGGACCAGCACTGGTTCAGCCTGAAGGCTAAGGAGGGAACCTATGATAACAACGATCCCATCGGCGTGCTCGATGTGGACATCTCCAGCCGTCTGATCCTTGATGAGATCCTGAACATCGGCGATCTGCGCTCTTCACAGAGAATTGACTTCGTGGGAGGACTGCGCGGACTGAAGGAGTTGAAGCGTCGTGTGGACTCTGGTGAGATGCGTGCAGCCTTGGCTCTCTATCCCGTCTCGATGCAGCAGATCATGGATATCGCCGACAGCGGAAAGATCATGCCGCCAAAGGCTACGTGGTTTGAGCCGAAACTGCGCTCAGGACTTGTGATCCACAAGCTGAGCTAAAAATATTAAGAGGCCTTTCTCATCGTAGAAGGGCCTCTTTTTTGATTCTTAGGGATGGTATTCGAAATGCTGGTAGTCTTTCATTGTTCGCCACGAGCCACCCCAGATAAAGCCATACTTGATGAATAGTTTATAGCAGAGGTCGCCCTTGTCGATTTTGTATTGGAAGTCTTTCTTGCGATCGCAGTAGGGCTTGCCCGTGGCAGGCTCTACTATTTGTTTGCCGTCCTTGCCAGTCCTCACGTAAGGATTATAGAGCGGATTGATGTCAACGGCAAGTCCTCTGGCGTGGTAAGAAAGATTCTTGCGGCCTGAGATGGTGCGGTAACAAAAGCAACTGCTGTTGTTGTCGCGCATCTGCCGTTCGTCGTTAGCATCATAGTCATCAGCCAGGCAAATGCGTTGGATAGGGTAGTGCTGGCGGTAGAGTTCCATGAAGATTCGGATGAGCTTCTGGGCGATGAGACGGTTGCAGATCATCTCGCCATGATGCGTCTTTCCGTCGTAGTCCCAATGCATCACCCTCAGGTAACGGAGGTCGCTGCGACCAATGACATCATTGGGCTGAAAGGTCTTGCCCTGCATCTTCTGCCAGATGTTGTCAGGAATCTCTTGGATGGAGAACCCCGCAGAAAGATCCTGGCCCTGCGCCGGACTAATGACGCAGAGCCAGAATAGTAGAATTGAGAAGCATGATTTGCGCATCAATGCATCACTTTCTTGTTGCCCTGAATGTAGACGCCTTTCTGATCGGGCTCGCTGGGGAGTCTGACACCACCAAGGGTATAGACATCCTCTGCAGTCTTGTCTTCAGCAGTTGCCGCACGGACACCTGTGGCATTCAACTCCTGCTTGACACGCTCAAACTGAGTCATGAACTCCTCGCTGTTGTGCAGACGGGCATAGACGGCTGAGCCTACCAGACGACCTCCCTCGACATCGCTCTGCCAGACGTAGCCCGTAACGACACGTCCCTGTCCATATTTATAGGCACGGGCCAGCAAGGCCTCTTCGGCATTAGGATTGAGTTCAGACAGCACCAGCGCATACAGCCAACTGGCAGAAGCATGGCCGGAGGGATATGAACCAACGTTACGCTTCAGGTTCTCTGCCGGCGGATAGGCAGTGGCTTCGTTCAGCTGCTGATACGGACGGGGGCGCTTATAGTAGTTCTTACAACTGCGGGTAGCTCCGTCGCCAAGGGCACTCATGTTCTGGAACATCTTATACAGCTCTGGGGTGGTCGTCTCTGAGAGCGTTCTTCCAAAGGCTGATGAATAGATCTCCATGAAATACTCGGGGTCGCTGTTGACATCGTTGATGGCCACCTGACCTTCATCCGTCGGACGGATAAACTTGCCCTCAATGAACTTGCTCATGTCAGTAGACATGATGGCCGAAACAGTATCGGGAGGAGCTGGCAGGAACTTGACTGCGTCGGGCAGATCGGCATTTCTGTAATACTGATAAGTCTCTTCCGTGAGTCCAGGACTGACATAAGTCGCACCTGTAACCCTTGCATACTCTGCCTTGGCGGAGTTAATCATCGAGTTAACACCATTATGGTTATGAAGCCGGCATACAAGGGCACAGGCCAACAATCGACCCGCCTGGACATCACTATCCCAATGATATCCGGTAATGACAGAGGCTTGGCCAAACGTATAACCACAGTTCAGGATTACATCCTGTTTGCCGGGACAGATTTCCGTGAGAAGGAGAGCATACATCCATCCCATAAGCGCTTCGCGAGAAGGGTAAGAACTCTCGTTAAGATAGTCATTCTCCTGAAGTGGTATCAGCGATGGTTCTCCTAAACGAGCATAGGGACGGCGGAAGAACGGAAAAGATATTTTAGCCTGTTCTATACTCTTGTTCCCGTACTCCATGCAATATTCAAAGAGTTCGGCAATATAAGGAGTCTCTGTACTTGACAACGTAACACCCATAGCCTTAGAGAAGGCGTTGAGATAATAAGGAGCCTTGGCGTTGAAATCGCTCTGGGCTTGTTGTCCGAGTTCAGTACCTCTCATTGTCTTTCCCCAGGCATATTGAAGATAGTCCTTGATATACTCAACGGTAGTCTCTTCGGGAGGACCAGGGAGAAATTCTCCTGCATCAGGAACCGTTTGGGCAATCATATTGCTACCACAGCTCAGCGCAAAGGCCAAGGAGAAAAAGAATTTGTTAATTGTCTTATACATAATTTATTTACAATCTTAAGAGAAAGCAACAGTTAAACCTGCCATCACAATGGATACCATCGACATCAGTTTGATAAGGATGTTCAGCGAAGGACC
>Ga0247611_10003246_pt1 | contig 24439 bp, 20 predicted proteins | sample 177DNAGHGhighgp2_FD_192422 | JGI IMG/M metagenome (GOLD analysis project Ga0247611, IMG submission 192422) | Sheep rumen microbial communities from Palmerston North, Manawatu-Wanganui, New Zealand - 1770 DNA GHGhigh gp2 | ecosystem: Host-associated > Mammals > Digestive system > Stomach > Rumen... | reverse complement strand
TCTGCAGCGGATTCCCGATGAATGCCGCAGGAAAAATCCTGAAGTATAAGATGCGGGAAGCGGCTGTTGAGAAATACGGACTTGCCAAGGCGGACAGCATTGAGACGGCATAAAATATCAGCAGGTATACAGAATGAATCAAAACGGGAGAATGCATGAAAATTAACCTTCCCGAAGATGTCAGAACAATAATAAATACTATGGAAAAGGCAGGATTTGAGGCATATGCGGTAGGCGGTTGTGTCAGAGACTGCCTTTTGGGCAAAGAACCGAACGACTGGGATATTACCACCTCCGCAAAACCGGAGCAGGTAAAATCCCTTTTTCGTCGTACCATCGATACGGGAATCAAGCACGGAACCGTGACGGTGATGTTAAACCGTGTCGGATATGAAGTTACCACATACCGGATTGACGGAGAGTATGAGGACGGCCGTCACCCGAAGGAAGTGATTTTTACCGGCAGTCTGCGGGAAGACTTAAGGCGCAGGGATTTTACCATCAATGCGATGGCATACAGCGAAAAAGAAGGTCTGGTGGATTTGTTCGGCGGGCAGCAGGATCTGGAAAATAAGATCATCCGCTGTGTCGGCGACGCAAAGGAACGTTTTACCGAGGATGCATTGAGAATGCTTCGTGCGGTTCGTTTTTCCGCCCAGCTCGGATTTACGGTGGATGAGGATACCATTTCCGCCATGAAGGAGCTGGCGCCGAATTTATCGAAGGTTTCCGCCGAGAGAATTCAGACGGAACTGGTAAAAACGCTGGTTTCCGACAACCCCGGAAATCTGAAAATCGCTTATGAATGCGGGCTTACGAAGGTCTTTTTGCCGGAATTTGACCTCTGTATGGAATGCGGGCAGAATAATCCCAATCATATCTACAGTGTGGGAGATCATATTTTAAAGAGTGTGGAATATGCCGAACCGGAGCGGATTTTGCGCCTTGCGATGCTGTTTCACGACCTCGGAAAACCGCGCTGCAGGACGCAGGGAGAGGACGGATATGACCATTTTTACAATCATGCGGCCGTTTCCTCGGAACTGGCGGAGGAAGTGTTAAGAAGGCTGAAATTCGACAATCACACCATAGATCTGGTCAGCCGTCTGGCGAAAAGCCACGACAATCGGATTGAGCCCGGGAAAAAGTATATGCGAAGGGCGATGAACCGCCTGGGAGAGGACCTCTTTCCACTGTATTTTAAGGTTCAGAGAGCGGATGTACTGGCCCAGAGCGATTTAAACCGCGACGGAAAGCTTGAATGGATTGCGAAAAACGAGCAGGATTATAAGGAAATTATCGAGGCCGGGGAGTGCATCGGATTAAAGGATCTGGCCGTCACCGGAAAGGATCTGATTGAGGCGGGAGTAAAACCCGGAAAAGAGGTCGGAATCATTCTGAATCAGATGTTAAATCTTGTGCTGGAAGACCCCGAAAACAACGAAAAATCGCGGCTTTTCGAGTTATGTCTACCAAAAAGGCCGTAAATACGGGAAAAATCGCAAAAAAAGTGTCTCAAACCCCTATATTTTGTGGTATTCAACTTGACAAAAAACCGAAAAAAGGCTATAAATAGAGTGTACGGTGGATATGCCGTATGGAACAAAAAACTAAATATAGTATGAATAAGAGAGGAGTTCAAGATGAACAAAACAGAATTAGTTGCAGCTATTGCAGATCAGGCTAAAATTTCCAAGAAAGATGCTGAGAAGGCAGTTAACGCTTTCACAGAAGTTGTAAAGAAAGAATTAAAGAAGAAAGACGGAAAGGTTCAGTTAGTTGGCTTCGGTACTTTCGATGTTACCAAGAGAGCAGCTAGAGAAGGAAGAAATCCTCAGACCGGCGCTAAGATGAAGATTAAAGCTTCCAAGGCTCCCAGATTCAAAGCAGGAAAGGCTCTTAAGGACGCTGTTAACAGCAAGTAATTTGAGTTTAAAACTTACTTAATATTGAATCATTTAAAACAGGATACTCTTCAGTATCCTGTTTTTTCAAGGGAGAAGCAAATGAGACTGGATAAATATTTAAAGGTTTCCCGCCTGATTAAGAGACGTACCGTGGCGAATGAAGCCTGCGATGCGGGAAGAGTCAGTGTGAACGGGAAGGTTGCCAAGGCATCCCAGGAGGTTAAGGTCGGGGATGTGATTTCCATCCGCTTCGGTGATAAAAATGTGGAAGCCGAGATTCTGAGCATTACGGAGACGGTTCGCAAGGAAGAAGCAAAAGAAATGTTCCGTTATTTGTAGAAAATAACGGAATATTTTGTCAGGTTACATAAAACAAATACAACATCTTGTGCAAGTTGACATAAAGTAGCAATTTTTTTGCTTGAAATACAGAAAAAATCAACAAAAAAGGTTGACGGACTGTGCGTTCTTCGCTAAAATAAGTACTGTGTTATTATGTAAACAATGGTTTACAGAATACTGTGCACAGGGGGATCTCATGGCGAAGCACGCTAGGTCGAAGGAATTCCGCAGAAAGCGGAGCCTCAACAATCGAAGATGTATGCTGCTGATCAGCATCGTTCTGGTGTTGGGAGTAATCGTAATGATGTCCCGTGTGTTCAGCTTAAAGAAAAGACAGGCGGTTTACATCGAAAAGGAAGAGTATTACAGCGAACTGCTGGCAGATGAACAGAAACGCGCCGAAGAACTTGTTGAGTTTGAAAAATATACACAGACAAACGCATATATAGAGGAAGTTGCGGAAGAAAGATTCGGACTGGTAAAAGACGGCGAGATTATTTTTATAGCACAATAAAGAGCATTGATGAAAACAGAAAGCCTATGCAAAAAAGATAAATTTGCATAGGCTTTTATTTTTTGAGATAATGAATCCGGTTATTGTGAGAAAAGCGATGCGGAACTGATTGGATTGACAGACTAAGTCAGAGGAAGGGATTATGGTATTATATTTTTCAGCAACCGGAAATACGGAATTTATCGCGAAGGAGCTTGCGGCGCAGATTGATGACGAGGTATTGAATCTTCTGCCGCGTATCAAGGCGAACGATATCTCGGAGATTCACTCCGAGCGGCCGTTTGTAATCTGCTCGCCGATTTATGTATGCGAAATGCCGAGATTTTTTGCAAAATTTATTGAGCAGCTGGAAATGACGGGGAGTAAGGACGTCTACTTCGTCTTTACCAGCGGAGGATATGCGGGAATTGCCGCAGCGCTCGGCCGTAAAATCGCCACGCGCAAGGGAATGAATTACCGCGGACGCGCGGAGTTCCGTATGCCGCGAAACTATCCGATCTCCAGGCGTTACCCTCTTTTGCCGGAGGAACAGAATATCGAGCGAATTAAAGAGTCTTACGATCATGTTCCTGAGGTTGCGGCACAGATTAAGAACGGAGAGCGTATTAAGCTTCGCCGTCTTACGTATTTTGAGAAAATCGTCACCTATCCGTTCAACCCGATCTGGGTGAAACACAAGCATACCGCGAAGCCTTTTTATTCCACGGATGTCTGTATCGGCTGCGGCAAGTGTGCGAGGCTTTGTCCGTTAAACAATATCTCCATTGTCGACAAAAGACCGGTGTGGACCGATTCCTGTGCACACTGCATGGCCTGTATGTCAAACTGCCCCGTGGAGGCAATCGAGTACGGCAAAATTACGCAGGGGCAGTATAAGTACAGGCTGGATAAATATTGGAAGAAGTAGGTGGAGCGGAGGGATGCTCAGGTTGTGATTTTACAGTTGAAGGAATATAATTTTTTGTATGGAAAAAAGGGTTTTTGAGTACATCGAAAAAGAGAATATGCTCTCCGGTGTGAACACCGTCGTGGCAGGAATTTCCGGCGGTGCGGATTCCGTATGCCTTCTGCTTCTTTTGCATAAATATGCAAAAATTCATCCGTTCCGTTTGATTGCAGCCCATGTGCATCACGGGCTTCGGGAAAATGCGGACGGGGACGAAACCTATGTAAAAGAACTCTGCGAAGAGCTTGATATTCCGCTCCGGATCAGACATATTGATGCGGCAAAAATCGCGGAGGAAAAGAATGTTTCGGTGGAAGAAGCGGGAAGAATGGAGCGTTATGCATTTTTCCGGGAGATTCTATCGGAAGAGACTTCGGGCAGAATCGCAGTAGCCCATCATTTAAATGATCAGGTGGAAACTGTACTGTTTCAGATGATTCGCGGAAGCGGAATCAGCGGAATGAGAGGCATGCTGCCGGTTTCGGATGATATTATAAGACCCCTTCTCTGTGTGAAAAAGGAAGAAATCGAAGAGTATTTAAGTTCTTCAGGCAGAATCTGGCGTACGGATGAGAGCAATCTGGATGCGTCTGTTTCCAGGAATAAAATCCGTCTGGAGATTCTTCCGAAAGCGGAAGAAATCTGCGAAGGCGCCTCGGAACATATTGCAAATGCTGCGGAACGCTTAAGGGAAGTGGAAGAATATTTATGCATTCAGGCGAAGGTGGAGGAAGGAAGAGTTCTGTCGGAAAGAAAAATGCCTGACGGCGGAACGAAGATTCTTTTAAAGAATGAACTTCTGTCTCTTCCGAAAGCACTGCAGGGAGAGATTGTCAAAAACGCCCTTGTCCGTATTGCCGGAAAAAAACGAGATATCGGGCATGTTCAGGTGGCGGCGGTGCTTGACCTGTTTGCATCCCAGGTGGGCCGTAAAAGAGCCTTTATTTACGGTCTTTCGGCATCCAGGGAGTATGACGGAGTGCTGATTGGTATAGAAGGCTGTTCCGCGACGGGAACTGGTCCTTCGGAACCGGACGAAGAAATATCCCTGAAGGAGCTGTTGCCGGACGGTTCCGAACACGTGGGGAAAACCGCTTCCTTCCGGCTGGGAAACTCATTTGAAGGTACCGTGGAATTGATAGAAACGGAAGGAACAGGCGATGTTCCGAAGGATGTATACAAAAAGTGGCTGAGTATCGCTGTGTGGGAGGCGGATTCCGTTTTCCGCCACCCGATGGAGGATGATTATATCGTCATTCATAAGGATGGCAGCAGAAAGAAGTTAAAGGACTATCTGTCAGACGAAAAAATTCCCTGCGAAGAAAGGGACAAAGTATGGGTGCTTGCTTCGGGAAACCGTATTTACTGGGTCATCGGAAAACGGATTTCGGAGGATGCCAAGGTAATGCCGGAAGAAGAACGGGTACTCTGTATTGATTTAAAACTCCTGAATGGAGAGGAATAAAGAAGCGAAATGAAGTGCTACTGCTTTTTAATAATAACCGGGATATAAAACAATCGTTTTCTTCTGAAAAATATGATAAAATAATGCTGTTCGTTTTTGAAAACGAAGACAGGAGGTTTTTATGGCAGAACATATAAAAATGATGATGACTGAAGAAGAGGTCAATCAGAAGATAAAGGAGATTGCACTATTAATCAGCAAAGATTATGAAGGCAAATCCGTTCATCTTGTTTGTATTTTAAAGGGAGCAAGCTTCTTTGCCTGCGAGCTGGCAAAGAGAATCACGATTCCCGTGACCATTGATTTTATGTCCGTATCCAGCTACGGCGCCGGAACGGAATCGAGCGGTCATGTGAAAATCATTAAGGATCTGGATGCTCCTCTGGAAGGAAAAAATGTCATTGTAGTGGAGGATATTATCGATTCCGGAAGGACACTGAGCCATCTGATGGATCTGTTAAAGAGCCGCAATCCCGAGAGCATCGAACTCTGTGCGCTTCTTGACAAGCCGGAGAGAAGAGTGGTGGATGTGGATGTGAAGTATGTGGGCTTCCAGGTTCCGGATCTCTTTGTAGTGGGATATGGTCTTGATTATGATCAGAAATACCGCAATCTTCCCTATATCGGTATTGTGGAATTCGATGATTAAATGTAACTGTGTATTTTTTGAAAGGAATTAATTAAGTGGAAAGAAAAGGAAGCGGAATCGGGATTGTTTTTATCCTGATTTGTATTTTACTAATTGCGGGAATTATTTTAAGCAATATTAATTTTTCCCAGAGCAACTATACCAGAGGAAAGCTGGACGAGGATATCGAAAACGGCCGGGTAATCGGTGTTACGGTCAACCAGCTTCAGAATTCCGAGGCCGGTTCCGTTACGGTGGATTTAAGTGACGGAAACCGGGAAGAAATGGTTGTTACGAATGTAACCGAAGCAACGCAGTATTTAAGGGAACAGGGTCTGGATCCCATCATCAGAGCGGTTCCGAAGGAAAACTGGTTTTTGAATCACCTTCTGCCGATGCTGATTGTGGTATTTATCTGTATTTTGTTCTTCATTCTGATGATCAACGCGCAGAACGCGGCAATGAACAGCGGCCCGACCTCCAAAATGATGAATTTCGGAAAAAGCCGCGCAAAAATGATTAAGGAAAATAAGTATCGTTTATCCGATGTTGCGGGGCTGAAGGAAGAAAAGGATGACTTAGAGGAGATTATTCTTTTCCTGAAGAAACCCGAGGATTTTGTGAAAGTCGGAGCGAGAATTCCCAAAGGCGTATTGCTTGAGGGCCCTCCGGGAACCGGTAAAACTCTGCTTGCAAAGGCACTTGCCGGAGAAGCGGGAGTTCCATTCTACAGTATTTCCGGTTCGGATTTTGTGGAGATGTATGTCGGCGTCGGTGCTTCCCGTGTAAGAGATTTGTTCGAAGAAGCTGCCGCACACAAACCCTGCATTATTTTCATCGATGAAATCGATGCCGTGGCCAGACGAAGAGGTACGGGTCTCGGCGGCGGACATGACGAAAAAGAGCAGACTTTAAACCAGCTCCTTGTGGAGATGGACGGATTTAACGAAAATTCCGGAATTATCGTGCTTGCAGCAACAAACCGTGTGGATATCTTAGATCCCGCAATCCTTCGTCCCGGACGTTTTGACAGAAAGATTATGGTAGGACGTCCCGATGTACAGGGAAGAGAGGAAATCTTAAATGTCCACGCAAAGAATAAGCCGCTCAGCGATGAAGTCGACTTAAAGCAGATTGCGCAGAGTACGGCAGGCTTTTCCGGTGCGGATCTTGAGAACCTTTTAAACGAATCCGCAATTCTTGCCGCAAAGGAAGGCAGAGTCTTTATCAAACAGCAGGATATCAATGCTTCGATGATTAAGGTCGGTATCGGTACCGAGAAGAAGAGTCGTATCGTTTCGGAAAAGGAAAGAAAAATTACCGCTTATCACGAAGCCGGACATGCGATTTTGTTCCATGTTCTGCCCGATATGGACCCGGTTTATACCGTCTCCATCATTCCCACGGGTGTTTCGGCAGCAGGCTATACCATGCCGCTTCCTGAAAATGACGATATGTTCTCCTCGAAAAACAAAATGCTGCAGGATATTATGGTATCCTTAGGCGGACGTATTGCGGAGGAGCTGATTTTCGGAGATATCACAACGGGCGCATCCAGTGATATTCAGAAGGCTACCGCGGTTGCGAGAAATATGGTAACGAGATTCGGTATGTCCGATAAGCTCGGATGCATCAATTACGAATCCGACGGCGAAGAAGTATTTATCGGCCGTGATCTGGCGAAGAACCGTCCTTACAGCGAAAAGGTTGCGGGCGAGATTGACGAGGAAGTAAAGAGCATTATTTCGAAGTGCTACGAAGACGCAAAGAAGATTATAGAAGAAAATATGGATGTTCTCCATAAGGCGGCAGCGCTTCTTCTTGAGAAAGAAAAGATTACCAGAGATGAATTTGAGGTACTTTTCGAAGGATAATGTACAAATTGCACAATGAAAGAATGAATAAATTATGAAAATTGTGTATTCTTTCCGTTGCAAAAGGGGTTGCTCGTTGATATACTTCTTCTTGTAACCCCCCAATACATTATAGTTTTTTGCTATACCCCATAAGAAGAAATACCTTCTCTAAAAAGAACAGTTGAAAAACTGTTCTTTTTACTTTGTAAATGAAACTTTGTTTCATTTACAAAGCAACGGAGATGCGCACTCGCGCGTAATGTAATTGTCGCTTCGCGACCGCGCTCGGCGCGACGCGTTCGGTTCGGCTGCGCCTCGCTCACGCGATTTTAGGGGAAGCGTGCCTTTGCTTTACAAAAAGTGCGGCTCACGCTGAATTTTCAAGGTAAGTGCAACAGATAATTAAAGATTGAAAAAGTCCCTAATTTCAAGCATTATAGGCTTGATTTTAGGGGCTTTTCTTTTTGATTTATGCCAAAAAACGGTCTTTTTGTTCTTTTTTACATCAAAATGGAGTACAAAAACCAAGCCCTTTTAAGGGTTGTTCAGATTAAATGCAACCGTAAAAGGTGTTGCAGTTAATCTGCTTTATTCTGTTTTAACAGTGTCGGCGTTAGATTGATTTCTTCTGCAGGTAATAACTTAATATCTATACATTCAAATAAAATATACGGCAACACGTTCATTGCTACTTCGGTCGGACTTTTTCCGAAAAGAGATGCCCGAGCGGAACTGTTGATATGATTTCTTAAAAGAACCATATCGGCATCTGTCAGGTTTTCAAAAGATGTTCCTTTTGGAAGGATATAACGTACATAATGGTGGTTGTTTTCGCATGAACCTTTCTGATCGGAGCGATTCGGTTCACAGAAGAACAGGTTGGTGCGTTTGGTTCCGTCCTCGGAACATTCAAGCCGCTGAATATTGGAAAATTCGTGTCCGTTGTCAGTTAGAATGACGCCGAAGATTGAGCGGTAATTGTCTTTTCCGATGGATTCTTCAAGTTTATCTAATGCAGCCACTACATAATCAGATGTCTGCTCCGGTAAAAGAAAGAACAACTGAAAGTGCAGATCAGGATTATGAAGGGTAAGGATAGCCTTCTTGTCTTCCTTTAATCCTTCTACGGTATCCATTTCCCAATGAGATACATCATTGTTTTCCATAAATGTCAGAAAGTCCTTGTATTTATGTCCTTCTTTTTGTGCGCTTAGAATGCGATATTCGGTATTCTTATATTTCTTTCTAGGTTTCATCTTTACCTTGCGGCGCAGGTCGATTACTCCGACACTTAATTCCCCGGCATCAATTAACCGGCGGAGCGTACTTTCCGAAATGGTTACTCCATTGTTTTCAAGTGTTGAAAGGGTTGCGTAAGGCGACAATCCCTTCTTAATCATCGGAGAAACGATTTCGTTTATCTTATCCAGTTCTTCTCCGGTCAGATCAAAGCCGTCCCTGCTGTGAATAAGTATTTCCCGATATTCTTTCTCGGCGTTCCTGGCATAATAGATGTGGTGTTCTAACTCGCAGAGTCGCTTCTTGAAGCAGTTATTGCATACACCGGATGGCGGCACTTTAGGACATTTATATGGCTCATAATCGACACAGTAACGGCTGCACATATCGCAACTCTTGCACATCTTTCTGCATTTCGGACTGCATAAATGTTGGTATTGACAATCTCTTTTGTGAATACATGCCGCTTTTCCAGGTTTGCAGATGGAATGCTTCTTAATTTCACGACTGATGGTAGACGGGCTCTTGTAAAGTGCTACTGCGATATGCCGTATGGATGAGCCTTCGTTTAACATAGACTCGATTATGCATCGTTGTTCTTTTGTTAGATGTTTGTTTTTGTGTGATTCTAATACTGCTTGTTTTTTCATAAGCACCTTCCTTTCAAAAGAAAATGCACCCGAAGTGGGTGCATTTAATAAGCCCTTTATTTTCTCTTGATTTTTAAGCGGAATAATGCTAAATTTATATCAATCGAAAACAAAGGGTAACACCCTACAAAGTATCGGTACAGGCTGGCAGGCGAGAACCGGTACTTTTTATTTTGTGCAAAATTATAAGGTTTTGTGGTAATCTGAAACAGTATTATTGTTATCTTTTGGCATTATTCACAAAAGATGTGTAAATATCACACGCTTATTGGAGGTTATATGATGAGTTCAGCAAGAGTATCAGAAGATGATAATCCCTTTCTTGTAAAGCTTGGTGGGTTCCTTCAAAGGAAACGAACAAGAAAAAACATCACACAGGAGTATATCGGAAAGCTTCTTGATATAGATGGCTCTGAGATAAGCAGAATAGAATACGGAAAGAAAGATTTTCGTGTTTCCTATCTTCCGGTTTTCAGCAAGGCATACGATTTCCCAATGAACCGGTACTTCAGAGAAGAAGACATCAGCGAGAGTATTCATAAAGTGCAGGATGCGGTACAGTGCAAAATTGAGCAGATAAGTCGCCGTGAAAAGGCAAAGCAACTGGCACCGGAAGTTGTGGGAGATCGGCGGCTTGTTGCAAGAGTATATGAGGTTGATGGCAAAGAAAGAATTGAGAAAGTTGAGGTTTCCAAGAAACCAAAGCAGAACGAGATAATTCAGTTCCTTCGTCGGTTTGATAAGTACGACGAAAAACTGATTGATCCGGATTCTATTGAAGATATAGAACTATTGACCGAAGATAATTTGCTGTTAATCGAGAAAACACGTGTTGCGTTGGATTTTCTGACGGAACTAAATGGTATAGAAGGAAAGAGCGCTTTATCTGAGCGTATAGCGGACTATGTTTTAATTGATGTTTATGGAAATGCTGCCAAAGAAGGCAATGAATTCGCAAAGCGTATGTGTGCATACATTTTAAAGCTCGGGAAAGAGCATCTGGCAAGGTGTAACATTGTGGATTTTAATTAAAACCGAAAAAGAAAGGGTACCTCTGTGTGAGATACCCTTTTGATTTGGCTTCCATGAGCCATTATTAAATTGTTTCTTTTACAGTTTTGTTATGAACTTTTCCCGTTCTTTTTGGGAAAGCTCTGACGGTAATACGTTTCTTTCCTTTGCATAGGAAATCATTCCAGCGTAATCAATCCTTACTGTTTTGTCCAATTTTTGTGGACCTGGCGTATTTTTTAAAGATTTTAAATACTTACTGTAGTTATAATTCATCCTCTGTCCACTCATAGGTGTAAACCTCCCTTATTCTTTTTCCGCTTTCTGCAGGGAATAGTATATGATAGTCATGAAGCATATGAATTGGAATTGCGCCATAATTATCGATATAGTGCTTTTCGAGTTTGGCATTGGCAGCAAAGCCGGCTATTTCACAATTCATCCCAACCTCTTCCGAGCGCTGTGCGGCAATGGCAATCAAGTGTCCTCCAACACCCTCATATTTCTTTTTTGTAACAATCTGCGGATTGTTATGAGGTGCAGAGACTGCCCATGATAAGAACGCGACCTTTGCTTCTGCGTCATACTGAAATGCAACTAATCCCTGAATATCAACGGTCCCTTTGATAACAAGTGCATATACTTCATTATCGTCTAGCAATGCTTTCCATGAAGTATACCAACCGTTTCGCTTATTAAATTTTTGCAAGAAACTCTTTCTTTTAATGCGTATAACCTCTGTTTCAACGAAGTCGCCTGTCTCAACATCCTTTAAGCACGGGGTTAACGAATCGATTTCAACACATATCATTATTTGTTCCTCTCTTTCTCTGCTCTTATAGCAGTTATTCATTTGAATATAATCTATATTAAACAGAGAAAGTCTCGGACCTTTCCCTGTATAGTTTTCCAGGGAAAAATCCCATATAAAGTTGTTTCTTTTTCTCCGATTGGAGAAAATCCATGTCTGTCGCACTTGCGAAGACATTTTTCTTAATAAGATACTAACAAACCGGTCTAACCGGAATAAAATTTACAAGTTATAGAACTTCCATATAAAAAACATATTATATACTTTATTTGCTTACATTATAGCCTTTCTTGAGCGAAAACTCAATGTTTTCGTAGTATTTTGGGTTATGAAAAGAGACCACCCGGGCGGATGATCTCTGATGTATTTCTGCTTATTTGTTGTCGATATTGTTATTGTGTATATTTTAATTCGTTTTGTGACGGTTTACAAGTCCTATTTTAGAGGACATTTCTATCAGATTAAATGCAACACTATGGTCTTACCAGACTAAATGCAATCAAAGTTGCATTTACCTTGAAAAATAACTAAGTGCGGCTCACGGTGATTATTCTGCTCTCAATTCTTGTAATAATCCCCAATATATAGTAAAATAGCTTTGTATGAGCACTAATTAAGGGAGATTTTTCGATGAATATCGCTCAAAGCATTGAAATTGAAAAACGAATGCATTATATTTCCGCAATGCGACCGCTTTTAAACAGGCGGGCTCTCTTTTCCGATACCACATCCGACTTTGTTTCACCGATGGAGCCGAACCCGGGAGATATCGTTACTATTCGTTTCCGTACGGGGAAAAACAATGTGGATCTGGTGAATCTGATAATCAAAGGCGAAGCCGTCACGATGAAGAAATGTGACAGCGATGAGTATTTTGATTTCTATAAATGCGAAATTCCGGCAACGGAAGAAATTCTGGAGTATTATTTTGAAATCAAAGTCGGAAAAATCTGCTTTTTCTACAATGCAAGAGGTGTCACAAAGGAACTGCAGGACTATTATATGTTCCGCATCATTCCGGGCTTCCATGTTCCGAAATGGGCCAAAGGCGCCGTAATGTATCAGATCTATGTGGACCGTTTCTATAACGGCGATTCCACGAATGATGTCGAATCCCGCGAGTATATGTATCTTGGGGACTATTCCGAGAAGGTTACCGATTGGAACAAGTATCCGGCACAGATGGGCGTGCGCGAATTTTACGGTGGTGATTTGCAGGGTGTACTCGATAAAATGGATTATCTGCAGGATCTCGGCATCGACGTAATCTATTTTAACCCTCTGTTTGTATCGCCCTCCAATCACAAATATGATATTCAGGACTATGACAATATCGATCCCCATATCGGAAAAATCGTGGAGGAGAAGGGGGAACTTTTAAGAGAAGATCAGCGGGAAAACCGCTTTGCCACCAAATACATCAATCGTGTGGCAAATAAGGCGAATTTGGACGCTTCCAACCAACTGTTTGCCAAAGTGGTCGAGGAAGCTCACAGAAGGGGAATACGGGTCATTTTGGACGGCGTATTCAACCACTGCGGTTCTTTTAACAAATGGCTTGACAGAGAGCGGATATACGAAAACGAAGAAGGTTATGCAAAGGGCGCCTATGTGGATAAGGACAGTCCCTACCATGATTATTTCCGCTTTTATCATGACGAATGGCCGTACAATCATACCTATGACGGCTGGTGGGGGCATGAAACCCTGCCGAAACTCAATTACGAAGGCAGCCGGGAGCTGTACGATTACATCCTTTATATCGGCAGAAAATGGGTTTCCGCACCGTATAACGCGGACGGATGGAGACTCGACGTTGCGGCCGATTTGGGGCATTCTCCGGAGTTTAACCATCAGTTCTGGAAAGATTTCCGCAAAGCCGTAAAGGAAGCCAACCCCAATGCGATTATTCTGGCGGAGCATTACGGAACGCCGCGGGAATGGCTAAAGGGTGATGAATGGGACACGGTCATGAACTACGATGCTTTTATGGAGCCCGTTACCTGGTTTTTGACCGGTATGCAGAAACACAGCGACGATTACAGGGAGGATCTGCTCGGAAACGCCGGTTCTTTCTGGGGAGCCATGGAACATCACGGTACGAATTTTACCATGCCTTCCATGCAGGTTGCCATGAATGAATTAAGCAATCACGATCATTCCAGATTTTTAACCCGTACCAACCATAAGGTCGGCAGAATGAATACCTTAGGCTGTCACGCCGCGGAGGAAGGGGTCAATAAAGCCGTGATGCGGGAGGCTGTTGTGATACAGATGACCTGGCCGGGTGCGCCTACCATTTACTACGGAGACGAAGCGGGTGTCTGCGGATTTACGGATCCGGACAACAGAAGAACATATCCCTGGGGAAATGAGGATACGGAGCTGATCCGATTCCACAAGGAAATGATCCGTATTCACAAAGAACATAAGGAAATCCGGACGGGTTCCTTAATGAAACTCGGCGCGGACTATAATTTCCTGGCATACGGCAGATTTAAGTTAGGTGCGCAGACCGTGGTTTTGGTCAATAACAACCATCACGATGTTGAAAAAACCGTCAGTGTCTACGAAATGGGAATGCATAAAAAGACTTTCATGCAGCAGGTAATGATGACATTTGATACCGGTTTTACCACCGAGAGGGTGGATGTTCCGGTGGAAAAAGGCTGCATCAGCGTTCATATGCCTCCTTTTTCCGCGATGGTTCTTTGCGCAAACGACAGGCTTCAGAACGAAAGCGACAGCAATTTCGAGTTTTCGATCGGCGTACCGGATGTGGATATTCCGGAAGACGCTTTGGGATACAAGTTCTTATCCGGTCAGGAAATTCGCTTTAAGAGTTTTACCGATATCAAGAAAAAAGGCGGGAAAAACAGGAAGAAAGATTCGAAAAACGAAACACGGTAATTCGAATCGGATAATACGGGGGGACAGTGTATGATTACAAAGCAGGTCATTCAGACATGTATTGACGATTTAAAAGAGCTGACCAAGGTGGAATTCGCGGTAATTGATACGCAGGGAATTCTGGTAGCCGGCAATTTTGAAAAGGAAAAGCTGGATCTGGAGATGATGAAAAATTTCTTTGATTCTCCCGCAGACAGCCAGATTATCGGCGGAAATTATCTTTTTAAGGTGCGCGGAGACAATGAGCCGGTATATGTGCTGGTATCTCACGGAAACCAGTCGGAAGGCTATGTTCTCGGAAAAATCGCCGTAAGCCATATCGAGCAGCTTCTGGTAGCGTATCACGAGCAGTTTGATCATAACAATTTTATTCAGAACCTGCTTCTGGACAACCTCCTTTTGGTGGATATCTATAATCGTGCGAAAAAGCTCGGAATTCCGCTGAAAGCGGGCCGTGTGGTATTTTTAGTGGAAGTATCCCCTGAGGCCGCAAATGAGGCCTTACACGCGGTTAAAACGGCATTCTGTGAGAAAATGGACGATTATGCCATTGCCGTGGAAGAAAACGGAATCATTCTGGTCCATACGCTGGAAGAGGATGAAACCTATGAGGATATGAGAAATATCGCCTGCATGCTTGAGGATCTGATGAATACCGAGGTGATGTTGAAGGCCCGTGTTTCGTACGGAACCATCGTAGGAGAACTGAGAGAGCTTTCCAAGTCCTATAAGGAAGCGCGCATGGCGCTGGATGTCGGTAAAATTTTCTATTCTTCGCAGTCGGTACATTCTTACGACACGCTTGGAATCGGCCGTCTGATTTATCAGCTTCCCGCCAATCTCTGCAAACTTTTCATCGACGAGATTTACGGACCGGAGCTTCCGAAGGAAGTGGATGAGGAAATTCTTCACACCGCCGAGGTTTTCCTGGAGAACAATTTGAATGTCTCCGAAACCGCAAGACAGTTATACATTCACAGAAATACGCTTGTTTACCGTATTGAGAAATTAAAGAGTGCAACGGGACTTGATGTGAGGGTTTTCGACGATGCGCTGACATTTAAAATCGCTACGATGGTATCAAGCTATATTCAGTATATTAATCAGAGCGAATTAAGATAAATACCGGATCATTCTCTTACGAAGAGGAAAACGGCAGAAACCGGGATTCGGGAAAGAAAGAGAGTAATATGGAATTACACGGATACAACAAAACCACGCTTCTGGACTATCCGGAACATGTGGCCTGCACTGTATTTACCGGGCACTGCAATATGCGGTGTCCGTTCTGTCATAACGGAGATCTTGTACTGATGCCGGGCTCCCAGCCACTGGTACCCGAAGAAGAATTCTTTGCGTTTTTAAACAAGCGTAAAAATATTCTCGAGGGAGTTGCCATCACGGGCGGTGAACCGACACTGCAGAAAGATCTCGGCGATTTTATCGGCCGTATCAAGGAACTGGGGCTTTTAGTAAAGCTGGATTCCAACGGATTGAAGCCGGAAGTGTTAAAACAGCTGGTGGCGGAGAATAAGGTTGATTATATCGCAATGGACATTAAGTCCGACAAGGCACATTACGGTCGTACCGTGGGGATGCCGAATCTGGACCTTGCTCCCATTGAGGAAAGTGTTGCGTTTCTGATGGAGAACAGGGTTCCGTATGAGTTTCGTACTACAGTAATAAGACAATTCCACAATGCGGATATTTTTGACGGAATTGCAGACTGGATCGGCGGATGTGAAAAGTATTTTCTTCAGTCCTATGTGGATTCCCACAGAATTCTGAGGGATTTCTTAAGTTCCGAAGAACAGGCGGAATATCCTGCGGTTTTCGAGGCATATTCTCCTGAGGAAATGAAAGGATTTGAAAAACAGCTTTCGGACCGCGGAATGAAGTCTGTACATGTAAGGGGAATCGCGGAATGATTTTCAGTTCAATGCTGTTTTTATGGGTATTTTTGCCGGTGGTCATCGTCGGCAATCTGATACTCGGCGCTCTTCCGGTCGAAAAAAAGACCCGGATGAAACTGAAAAACCGCTTTCTTCTGATTGCAAGTCTCTTTTTCTATGCCTGGGGAGGTGTTTATTATCTCTTCCTCATTCTGGCGGTAATCGTAATTAATTATTTTGGTGCCATGCTGATTGCGGGGGCCGGTAAAAATCCAAAAAGCGGAAAGCTTGCCAAATCCCGTACTGCCGGGCAGAAGTTTTTTCTCGTTCTTACCATACTTCTGGACCTGGGATTCTTATTTTATTTCAAATATTTCAATTTACTTATTCACACAATCGAGCGAATCCGAAAAATGGAAACCGGTGCATTCGGCTTAAGAGAGGTTATTCTGCCGATCGGTATTTCTTTTTATATTTTCCAGGCGATGAGCTATGTTGCGGATGTATACCGGCAGCAGACGGAGCTGCAGGATAATATCTTTGATTTTGCCCTTTACATATCGCTTTTTCCGCAGTTGATTGCCGGACCCATCGTACAGTATAAGGACATCGAAAATCAGATTTATACAAGAAAAGAATCTCCGGCGAAATTCGCAAACGGAATTATGCGGTTCTGTTACGGTCTCGGCAAGAAGGTTCTGATTGCCAATATTCTTGCGGAAGCCGTGGACCAGATCTGGGAATTTGACGTTACAAAAATAGGACCCGGAGTGGCACTCTTCGGAACCGTCGCATACACACTTCAGATTTATTATGATTTCTCGGGATACTCGGATATGGCAATCGGCCTCGGCTCCATGCTGGGCTTTACCTTCAGGGAAAACTTCCGACTGCCGTATATTGCCCATTCCATTCAGGAATTCTGGCGCAGATGGCATATTTCACTTTCCTCCTGGTTTAAGGAATATGTTTATATTCCGCTTGGCGGAAACCGTCTGGGCCTTCCAAGAACCTGTGTGAATCTGTTTCTTGTTTTCCTCCTTACCGGAATCTGGCACGGTGCGAATTACACCTTCTTTTTCTGGGGAATTTACTATGCAATCTTTATTATTCTGGAGAGAACCCTGACCGGCAAATTCTTTGATAAACACCGCATAATCGGACGGATTTATACGATTGCAGTCGTAGCGGTCGGATGGATTTTCTTCCGCGCGGATTCTCTTGCGGATGCGTTTTTCTACATTCTCGGATTTTTCCGTTTCGGAGCAAGAGAGTATTCCGTACTGCAGTTTATGTCCATGAAGATGCTGCTGGCACTGGTATTCGGAATTCTGTTCTCGGGCGCGGTTTCAAATCATATCGGAAACTTTTATAAGAAAAACCGAACGAAAGCATATATCAGGATTCCGGACATCGCTCTGGAAATGCTGATTCTTATCGTGTGTATTTTTATGCTTGCCAAGGGAACCTATAATCCCTTTATCTATTTTCAGTTTTAGGAGTGTTCATGAAAAAAGGGCTGAACTACCTGACAATAATAATATTCATGACGATTCTCATCGCTCCCACGTTGCTTTGGGGGATTAAGAAAATCACCAAAAGCAGTATGCTGGATTATACCCTCGACGAGAACAGGGCACTAGCGGCTTTTCCGAAAAAAATATCCGCAGATTTGCCTTCGGAGTTTGAAGATTATTATAACGATCATCTGCCTTTCCGCAGTGCGCTTCTTCACGGCTACAGTGTTGCCGACGGAAAACTGGAAGGCGCATATATCAGTACGCTACAGCCTGTATTTGTATTTTTATCCGGACGGAAGGCGGAGTCCGAATCTTCCGATCTTGCCGACGATTACAACAAAGAACTGGAAGAGGCAAGAAAGAGAGAAGAAAAGGCAGCAAAAGAAGCGGCAAAGGAACAGGAAGCACGAATTAAAAAAGCGAAGGAGGTAATTGAACAGGCAGATGCGACCTGCACCTCCGATGGTTATGTAAAATACATAAATAAAGACGGGGAAGAGATTACGGAAACCATCCGTGCGACCGGACACGAATATGAGTATATGGGAATTGTGGAGCCTTCTTATACAGGTTACGGACATTCGGTTTACCGCTGTAAAAACTGCGGAATCGAACGGTATGAGGATTTTACCGAAAAGCTGATTGATGACAGTTATCTTCCGGAAAATATTTCAAACCGTCAGGTCATTGTAGGACGATACAATTGGCTCTTCTTCGTCGGTAACGATTCCAGGGCTTATTACACCGGTTCGAATATTATGGATGAAGGCACCATGAACGCATACATGGGAAGGATGCAGGAAATTAAGGATATCTGCGACAGTCAGGGCAAGACGGTTGTGTTTGTAATCTGGCCGAATAAGGAGCAGGTTTATCCGGAATATATGCCCTCCTACACGATTGAGAATACCGTGAAAAGGGAACAGGTTTTCAGAGAATATGTGAAAGCCAATTCGGATATTTCGTTCATGTATCCGCTTGAAGAAATGACAAAGGGAAAACTCTACAGAGATACTTACTACAAATACGACACACACTGGAATTACTGGGGTAGTTATCTCGGAACAATGGCACTCTACCGCGAGCTCGGGCTTGAAGCCACCGATTATGATGACTGGGGTGTCATTACGGTACCGAGTACGGCAAGAGGACTGGTTGCAACGGGACTTCTGGATCCGAGCCAGTATATTGATGATATCGATTATGAAGTCAATTACCGTCCTGAGGCAGGTACTGCCTATGCGGAAGGCAACAAGCTTCTGACCGGCGGTTATACGGAAGTGTATAAAACGGGAACACCCGATGAATTGTTCCAGAAGCATCTTGTGTTAATCGGAGATTCCTTCCGCGTTTCCATGCTGCCGTATCTGGAAAAGGATTTTTCCACGCTTGTGGCGGTGCAGAGAGAGAATATGAGAGATGTATCGGAGGATATCAGAAATTCGGATATTATTGTAGTGACTGCGGTGGAAAGATTCGATACGAAAATGTTTGATTCACTGTCGGTACTGAAAGAGATTTTGACGGAGTAAAGAATCGAGAGAAAAGGGATGTAATCATCTTTTTGATTATGAATTGTTAGTTTCCAAACGGAGGAATAAAACTTTCGCTTGCCACATCCCCTTCCTGAATAAAGACATTGTTCAGGCTTTTTTCCAGGCAGTAATCCAGAACCTTGTTATATTCGCGCTTTGTGACCTTCCGGTGAAGTTCGGGGAAGGGCGCAAGGCGCTTTTTCTGTGCGGGGGAGAGCGCACCCGGTACATCATAAAGAGGCGTGTACTGGCTCATGACAGAGATATAAACTCGGTCGCCGTAGGTTTCGGAAAGGTAATCAATTACGGCGCAGGCATTCTTTACTCCGAGGGGGAGTACCAGGTGACGGACAATCACTCCGCGTTTGATCAGAAAAAGCGAATTGTTCACGGGAACTGTTTCGGAGTCAGAGGAAAGAGAGTCAGTCGATTTTGTTTCGGGAAAAGGGTCCTCATAGTCAGAATCATTTTGAACGAAGACAGGATCACCAACCTGCCGGAACATTTCCGCAATCGCTTCCTTCGCAACCAAAGGATAATCCTTTGCATGGGAATAGTTTGCTGCCATTTCTTCGTTCATGTATTTAAAATCGGGCAGATAAACATCAATCAGTCCGTCCAGAATCCGAAGGGTTTCTGGAGTCTCGTACGCGGATGAATTGTATACGAAAGGCAGATCGAAACCACGTTCTTTTGCAAGCAGTATCGCTTCCCGAATCTGCTGTACAAAATGGGAAGGTGTTACGAGATTGATATTATGCGCGCCCTGATTTTTCAGGTCGAAGAAAATTTCGCAAAGTTCCGAAGGAGTGATCTCTCTGCCGTTTCCGTTTTCGGAAATCGCGGCATTCTGACAGAAGATACAGCGCAGATTACAGCCGGTAAAAAACACCGTGCCGCTGCCGCGTGTGGCGGAAATACAAGGCTCTTCCCAGTAGTGCAGAGCCGCTCTGGAAATGCGCATTTTATCTCCTTCTCCGCAGAATCCGTGGGAAGTGTTACGGTCGATATTGCATTTTCTGGGGCATTGTGTGCAGTTCATGATTTGGTTGATCTTTGTTTTGCGTGTTGCTTTACAAGTGTTGCGGGAAAGCATTTCCCATTGCAAAGCTTTCGTGAAAACGGTGGCTGGATTTTACAAAAGTATTTTATCATAATCCCACCGGTTGTAAAATTAAAGTGATGATACGGAAAGATTTATGGTAGAATAAAACATCGGGAGAGCAAAAAAGCCCGGTATCGGGATTTTGTTTATCTTGATTGGAACGGGTTGTTCATTTTGAGCAGGAGGAGTTTATGAAAAAGACAATTTCCATTATTGTCTCTATTATGATGATAGTTCTGTGCCTGACCGCCTGTACCGGAAAACAGATGACACAGGCGGATACGTATAGTACGGAAAATGCCCGTATTTCCAAGTACATCGGGGACTCCATCGTATTTGACAGTGTGGAATTTGAACAGGTTAATGTGGGAGGTAACTATGGTCCTACCGATCCGAGATATGTCTGCGTTCTTCATTTTACGGAGGAACATGCAGAGGATCTTCGGGATAAATATTACTGGAGGGAGAGTGAATATCCGGGCTTTTCCTTTGCGGTAATTACGGTGGAAAATGCGGAAACCTGCTCTTGGTATACTTCGGAAGCGTTTGAGAAGGACTTGATGAAACTGGGACATTTAAACGGAAACGCGGTATTTAACGGGGAAGATGTTGTTTTTGACTTTACGTCATATTAAAGGGAGGTAAAAAATGAACGAGAACATTGTAAAACGCAACCGCTTACTTGCGGAAAAGGTAATTAAGGGTCTTGAATCCAGAAATATGTCCGGCTATTATGCCGAAAATAAAGAAGAGGCGCTAAAGAAGGCGCTGGAACTGATTCCGGAAGGAAGTTCCATTTCCATGGGCGGAGCCATGAGTGTGCATGAAATCGGACTTTCGGAGTATCTGAAAAACGGAAATTACAATTTTATCGACAGAGACGCATACGAAGATAAACGCGCGGCGATGCTTGCGGCATATGATGCGGATGTATTTCTTTCGAGCTGTAATGCCATGACAAATGACGGTATTTTAATCAATATCGACGGCAATTCCAACCGTGTTTCCGCGATTGCACAGGGACCGAAGAAGGTGGTGTTTATTGTCGGAATGAACAAAGTCTGCTCCGATGTGGATGAGGCAATGAAGCGTGCCAGAAATGTGGCAGCTCCCATCAATGCGCAGCGTTTCAATCTTTCCACACCCTGCTGTAAAACGGGATCCTGCATGGATTGCAAGAGCCCGGATACGATTTGCTGTCAGTTCCTGATTACCAGATTTTCCAGACATGCGGGAAGAATCCACGTCGTATTGGTAGGAGAGAACCTGGGATTTTGATATTTTGTCTTCAAATACAACAGAGCCTAAGGGGCAGGTAGTAAGAGAGCATATAATCCACCGACGAACCGGCCGGTGGATTTTTTTGACAAAAATGCCTAAAAATGATATCTTTTATTGGATTATGGGCGAAAATCGGTAATGCCTGTATGTGAGTGAAATGAAGGAGGACGCGAACGTGAGCAGCGGAAGCGTTTATGTAGGAGTAGACATCGGATCGACAACCGCAAAACTGGTTATCCGAGAAGATGAGAAAATTGTATATAAAAAGTACGAGCGCCATTATTCCCAGGTGCGTGTGAAAACTTTGCAGATGCTGGAAGATGCGAAGGAGTATCTCGAGGGAAAAGAGATTAAAATCGCCATCTCCGGTTCCGCGGGACTCGGTGTGGCCGAGGCTGCGGGCATAACTTTCGTACAGGAAGTATATGCAACCTATGCACTGATCAAGGAAAAAGAACCCGGAACGGATGCGGTGATCGAGCTTGGCGGGGAAGACGCAAAAATCATCTTCCTGCGCGGCGGTGTTGACGAGCGTATGAACGGAACCTGTGCCGGCGGTACGGGTGCGTTTATCGATCAGATGGCGACCTTGCTTAATGTTACCCCGGACGAACTCGATGAACTGAGTCTGCAGTGCGGCAAGATTTACCCGATTGCATCACGCTGCGGCGTGTTTGCCAAAACGGATATTCAGCCCTTAATCAACCAGGGCGTGCAGAAGAGCGATATTGCTGCTTCCATTTATCAGGCAGTAGTCAATCAGACGATTTCCGGTCTGGCGCAGGGACGTAAGATTGAGGGAAAGGTTGTATTCCTCGGAGGCCCCCTTTATTACAACAAGGGCCTTAGAAAGAGCTTTAAAGAAACTCTGAAGCTGGATGACGAGCATGCGATTTTCCCGGACTATGCGTTAATCAGCGTGGCACTGGGAGCAACGATTTTTGCATCGAACCAGCAGGAGAGTTTTACATACGAAGATATTCTTTCTTCCATTCGTGACACATTGTCCGAAAAGACCACGGTCAACACCATGGCGCCACTTTTCGCCACGGCCGCGGACAGAGAAGAGTTTCAGGCACGTCACGCAAAAGAAAATGTCGAATATGCGGATATCAAAACCTATTCGGGCGATGCATATCTCGGAATCGACTGCGGTTCCACAACCACGAAGCTGGTTCTTATGGGAAGCAGCAAGGAAATCCTCTGGTCCTATTATGATTCCAATAAAGGAAATCCTGTTGATGTAGTAAAGAAGCAGTTAACCGAGGTTCGTACCCTTTGCGGAGAACGCATCCGGATCAAAGGCAGCGGCGTTACCGGTTACGGGGAAGAGCTGATTAAAAATGCATTTCATGTGGACAGAGGTCTCGTGGAAACGATGGCGCATTTTATGGCGGCAAAGCAGTTTGAGCCGAATGTGGATTTTATTCTGGACATCGGCGGACAGGATATCAAGTGTATCAAAATAAAAAATAATGCCGTGGACAGCATCATGTTAAACGAAGCATGTTCTTCGGGCTGCGGATCCTTTATCGAAACCTTTGCCAAATCCATGGGTTACAAAGCTCCCGAATTTGCACTTCTGGGACTTGACGGAGATGCACCCGTGGACCTTGGTTCCCGCTGCACGGTATTTATGAACTCATCCATTAAGCAGGCACAGAAGGACGGTGTTTCGGTGGAAAATATCTCCGCCGGTCTTTCCGTTTCGGTTATAAAAAATGCAATCTACAAGGTAATCCGTGCCAATTCTCCGACGGAGCTCGGAGACCATATTGTGGTGCAGGGCGGAACCTTCTTGAATGATGCGATTCTTCGTGCTTTTGAAAATGAAATCGGACATCCGGTCATCCGTCCCATGATTGCAGGAATTATGGGTGCTTACGGTGCGGCGATTTATGCTTCCGAAAGCGTGACGGAAGAATCCACCTTACTGAGTCTTGAACAGCTTGAGAGCTTTACGCATACTTCCAAAGCTGCGGTTTGCCCGGGCTGTACCAATCATTGTTCTCTTACCATCAACACATTCTCCGACGGAGGTAAATTCATTTCAGGAAACCGTTGCGAGAAAATGAAAAACGGCGGAAAGAGAAAGGCGGAAGGACTGAACCTTTATGAGTTTAAGAGAAAGAAACTCGAAGAACTCATGGGCGGCTGCATCTATGCGGAAACAGGAAACGGTACTGCAAATGCAGGACAAAACAAAGACGCAAGTGCAGAGAACAAGAAGGTTGTCGGAATTCCTCTCCAGCTCGGTGTGTACGATCTTGCGCCTCTCTGGTACGGATTATATACGGACCTCGGATTCAAGGTGGTATTCTCCGGATTTTCTTCGAGAAATACGTATCTTGCGGGACAGGACAGTATCCCTTCGGATACAGCCTGCTATCCTGCAAAAATCATGCACGGTCATATTGTGAAGCTGATTGAGGACGGCGTGGATGCGATTTTTGCACCATGCCTGACATATAACCTGGATGAAAATGCGGGAGACAATCATTACAACTGCCCGATTGTTGCATATTATCCCGAACTTTTAAAGGACAATATGGACATCTTAAAGAAAACGGTTTATTTCCAGCCCTTCTTAAATATCAATGACGAGAAGGAACTGGCAAGAGAGCTTGCAATGCTGATGCCGGAAGAAATGGGCAGATTTACGGAAGCACAGTTTCTGCACGCGATTCAGGCCGGATTTAAACTTTACTATGAACATCAGAAGGCAATCCGTGAGGAAGCGGACAGAATCGTGGAAGAGGCCAATAAGCGCGGCATGCGCATTATGGTGCTGGCAGGACGTCCGTATCACGTGGATCCGGAAATCAAT
>Ga0247611_10003244_pt1 | contig 24446 bp, 45 predicted proteins | sample 177DNAGHGhighgp2_FD_192422 | JGI IMG/M metagenome (GOLD analysis project Ga0247611, IMG submission 192422) | Sheep rumen microbial communities from Palmerston North, Manawatu-Wanganui, New Zealand - 1770 DNA GHGhigh gp2 | ecosystem: Host-associated > Mammals > Digestive system > Stomach > Rumen... | reverse complement strand
AAGAGCTCCCATCGGGATTGAATAAAATTTCACCGCGTCCTAGGGCATCCCAAGCATTGCTTTTATATTTAACAATACGGTCTGCAGATTGCGTCGCAGCGGAACTCTGCTAAAGACTTTCAAGGCTTGTTTCGCCTAAAGTGGTTAATACATCAACAGTATCTACTTCTTGTAGCATGTCAGCAACTGCCTGATGCATTACAGCAATTTCATCCAATGGGAATACTAATTCTCCATCACTATCAATAGGCATTCTTTGAATTAATAATTTATATAATTCATTTTCATCACGTTTTTCTTCGCGTTTTACAGCATCATCTAATTTTTTTAATGCTGGTAAGCTAGCAATTAATGGTGGAGTCTAGTCAGCAGAAAAGCTAAAACTAATGCCGCCATCGGCCGCGGATAATACAATCCAAGGGTCTATTATTTTTTTATTTTTTTGCCAAGCTTTCCAAGCAATCTAAACAGATTCGGGAAAAGCAAGTAAAGCTTCATTTAATAATTTCTAATCTGTAATATTATCAAAATAATGTAAATTAAATTCAAGAATATTTAAATTATTGAAATCTTTAAAACGCGAACGACAATATTTTATAGGTAAATCCTAAATAGTAACTCTATCACCATCGGTTCGTAAAATACCATAATACACCCCATTCTTTAACCATTCTGTCGTAATGCGGCAGAATGTAGTTGGAGCATCCAAATGATCTACAAAAGCACAAGCACTATAAAATGCTTTAGTAATTTGTGCTTTTGAACCTTTTCCTTCAGGATAAACTGGAATAATTACTGTTTCATAAAGAAACAAACGAGCGAGAAAATCAATATTATTTCTATAAATACTATTTGTTCTATAAAAATATCTAGATAATTCTCTTAATGCTTCTGGCTCCCCAGAACGAATTATTTCAAGAATTTCTTCTAAAGTAAAATCATGAGCTACCGGGTCCCCAGTTCTAAATCCCCAACGACGATATGCTCCATCATTTAATGGCATTCTGTGAATTGGTTTTATTTTAAAATCTTTTACATTATGTTTTCTTATAGGTTTTAAAGTTTCTTCCATATTTTCACCTCCTATTTCTAGGACTAAAGAAAGCAAATTGACTTATATCTTTTTTCTTTGATCTGCGTATAGCTTCATCTTCATAATATTTAACACGATATAATCCATATTCAAGGGCAGAAAAGCGGTCTTTTTCTATTGATCGTGATATGCGATCTACTTTAAACTAATTTTGTACCCCGGTAGGTTTTAATTTTAAATTATTAAGTTCGTCTATTAAACGAGAAGTCATTTCATACGGAAGTAAAAATATTCTACGGTCTATTGGAGACATACGCTATCCACGTTTAGTTTTTAATAATTTATCTTTTACAACTCTCTCATTAGCTAAAAAAGACACAGAGCCATTATTAATTTGAGAAAAGAAATTTGAATGAATAGAGTCATCATTCGATGAGCCTGCTTTTATGTCATAAATAATTGCATTAAATTCAGGCCATGGCTCTTCTCCTTCAGTTTTCTTTTCAGGAGGTAAATGATGATCATTATTAAAAGCAAAATACGCGGGAAACTATTCTCCGGTTTTGGCATCAAAAGAAGGTAAAACCATTGCGTCTAATAGGCCGATACCGGGACCATTGCCGTCAATTACTATTTCTTTTGGATTATATAATTGTATTAATTTTTTCAATCTAGGTGCTTGTTCTGTAATATAATTTGCTCCATGTATTACTTCAGTATAAACAACATTTTTTTTGAAGCCATTTGCATTGGGAATTACTTTTATAACCATGACCGCTGTATTAGCTGAATATCTGGCTACGTCAACCCCTATCAAATAGAAAGTCTTTGGATTAGAAGGATTCTATTGTGCTTTACGCTCACATTTTAATAATGTTCTTCTTTTAGATAATCGTTTGCTATCAAGCCAAGCGTCCTTTGCGTTTCCAGTCCAAATAGAAAGAGATTCGCGGGCAAAGGAGTCTTCGCTCATTGTGTTGGAATAACGCTAATCCATTAGTGTTGCTTTATCTATTAAGCCATAATGAAGAGGTACTTCATAAGATAACCCCCACACAAAATATTCTTTTGGCCGCAATACAGCATTGACCGCGCATTCGATTAATTTGCCATACATAAATACAGTTTTTTCACGAGCGGTCGTTATGAAAGTCTGTGAAGCAGAAGGCTCATCAGGGTTAAGAGTACCATCTACTTCGCGGCGAGCCACGTTCATTTGAGGTAGCAAAACTTCATTATAATCTTCTTCTTCTATTGTAGCGCATTCCTCTAAAATTCCTGCTGTCGCACGCAAACCACGGCTAGTATCTTTTGAAACAACAGTAATCATACTGTCATTGCGGAATCTTAATTCATAATAATTACCACTCTTTTTTTCACCCTACTAGCCGCCGCTTTCTTTGGTCTATAGTTCATTTTTGAGTAAAGGCCAATGTCGCCAAATTTCATTAAATTTAGCTTCCGCTATTTTAATGACTGTTCCTTTTACATCAGAAGAAATAAAGATGTTCGAATTAGGCAAAAGTACAGCACGAACAACTGAACTTAAATAAGCAGTAAATGATTTAGAAGTTGCGCGGGTAGCAGTCCAATAGTGATAACGATAACGCATTGCCGCCCGCAAAGCAATTCTCTAATAGAAAAACAAATGAAAGTTTTTTCTATCATCACTTGCCTAAATAGCATCTAAAAATAAATCAGGATATAGTATCCATAAATTTAAATATTTTGTAAATAATTCCTAATTTGAGTCAAGAAACTGTTTTGTTAAAACAACTCCTTTTTCAATTGGTATTCCATCTAATAAAACAGTTTCCTCGTTCACATTAGTTCACCCGCCAGTTCATCATCGCCTTCATATTCAATATCAGAAGTATCATCATATTCATTTCGTTCATTTTCGATATTTTCTAAGCGTTCAGTAAGGTTATAATGTTCGCGGCGGTCTTCTACTTGTTCTGCGAAATTACCTTCATTAATCACAAGACGTTTTAAATAATTTTGTATATTTTCCATACAAAAATCTACACTATCTTGAGGCTCCATATTCCAATTTGGATGCCATCCTTTCTTTCCGTAATAAACCATGAGTTCTCCAACAGATTCAAAATCTGCCGCATTTTTTGCATTAGAAGCTTCAAATTTAGCTATCTTAATAATATTGTCGCGGGCGTCCATATCCTTTTTTATATCCGCCCCCTCTCTTAGCCCCTTGTTAATTCTTAACTAAATTTCGCAAAGATTTCGTGCGTAATTTTGGAGAATAGGCGTTGAAACATTTTGAGTCGCAACAATTTGATTATAATAATCTTCAAGCCATAGTAATTCTTCTTTAGTGTATGCGGCAGACCACTATTTTTTTAGGCGGCGCATTTTAGCTTCACTAATAGCTTCAATTTCATCATCAATTGTGCCCTCATTACGGGCCAGCCGCCATCGTTCATTTTCATCAGCCCACTATAATGCCTCATAATGTTCATCTAGAAGCAAATTAAAATAAGCACTTAAAGTATGGTCTTTGTGAGTAGCATAAAGCTGTGTCCACCTATTTAAATCAAAAGGAATATCAAGATAGCGACAAAGCCTATCAACTTCGCCTAAGTTATCTTGCTTAACCATTGTTTCAAGACAACTTGTACAAATCATTGAACGATGCCCAGGGAAAAATTGAGATGGAGTTCGCGCAAAATTAAATTCTGGCTTTTCTTGTTTACAGCGAATACATCGCCGATTCTTTGTTTCGTTTATCATGTATTGATTGTCCTCCTTTTTCAATACGGTGCTATTTTTCGCATTCCTTACAATTTGAAGAGAAGCCATCTTTGCGGCTGCGATTACGAACAAAAAAGATAGCATCTTTAGGTAAGAGGCGCCCGCATGTATGGCATCTTTTACATTCTGAACGAGGAGTATCAGCAATTAAACGATGTTTTTGCGCAGCTAAAGCAATTTTTTCAGGTATTTCTTTAGCCAATATAGTACATAAATGATTTTCATTGTAGCTTACGCCAAATAGCTTTTGTAAGTTTTCAACAATTTCGGCATAGGGCATTTTTTCAATTTTTTTATCAAGTATATATTCGCGCACTTCTGAAAAATTTGCCATTTTTCTATAACGTTCAAAATCAAATAGTAAGGTGTTACCGTATGTATTAAGTTTTTCATGAACCTAGTCATATAGAGCATCATAGCAATTAATTAATGCTCGAATATGAAATGGATTTTCCCAATCAAAAGTGTGCTGACGCACGACCCATTTTACTTCAGTTTCTCCTTTTTCATTTATTCTTGTCTCATAATCATTTAGATTTTTTGAGATGGTGTGTAGGAGCGCGTTATCTACACGAGTTTGCCATTTATCAAGCGGCATCCAGTAAAAGGAATCGGAAGTCCAATCGTAAAATGCGGGCTTAGGGTGGTCAATTGCCTGGAAGTGTAAAGTTGGCTTATAGGAATCTTTTAAATAATATTGGTGACGCCGTAAATCTATCAACCAATGTTTTAATTGGTAAAGGCGATAGCTATCAGGTAGAATTGTGGTTTTTTCGTCTGGTGGCACTTTACCTTCATTTACAGCAACCACATGTTCTAAATGATCAATCCATTCCCACATTTCCTACATACCTGGAATATCGGAATCGCCTGGGTCGATCATTTCGCCGGTTTTCCTGTCATATTTTGGGCGGGAAATAGTTGGCTTTTTCTTTGTATAGTTCATACGTTGGCTCGCGGGACGAAGCTCTTGCTAATCAGTTAGTGGGTTTTCAAGAATTTCTTCTAGTGAAAGTAGCTTATCATCTTTCTTTTTAAATGAAGAATAGCGTTTTGTACCGTCTGTTGTTTCACCACGCTAAACTGCGTTTAAACCATTCTCATCTTTTCCGTATAGTATGTAGGACCCCATTTGTTCTAATTCTAATGCGGAAGGTTCCGTATCTAATGTATCTAATATATCTTTAACTGCTTGAACGCGGTCTATGTCGCGGTCAATTGAATAATCTAATGAATATTTTCTTTTCATTATAAGCACCTCGGTTATGGGTTTTATAACCCTCTAGGTATATGTTAGCACATTTTTTTAAAAAAGTCAAGTTTTAAATTTAATGGGTTTTAAAAAATTTCGGTTGGTGGAAAATGAGCAGACCCCCACTTGACGAAGGTCAAAGAAGGTCAAACAGCCTGAAATGTACCCGCCCCACTTCACCGCATTAAAGTATTAAAGTGCTGCCGCAATACTTTACCACTTTACTGTATTAAAGTACTGGAAATTTTTCCCTGTTAGTTATACCTAACTTTTTTCAAAAAAATAAGGGGATGCAATCCCCTTAAAAATTCCATCTGTAAATTTTTTCCTGCCCTTCATTATCTACGGAAAAAATCATTTTTCCATTTTTTGTAATACTCGCGGGAGTGAAAAAATTTAGTCTTTTTCCATAGCGCTGATTTTTTGCTATTCTAAAAAATTGCATTGCCATTTTTCGCGCCTGTTTTAATGTTTCCGCCTTTTCAGAATTGCCATTGTTATAATCTACTGTATACATGTTTTTCTTTCCTTTCTATTCTTTTATTGGAAGGGAAAAGGGGAATTTTCCCCTTTTCCCTTTTTCGTGTTATTCTTCATTGTATGGACACGCTTGCAAGAAAGCAATTTTCTTTTTGCTTGTTTTCCATTCTTGTAACATGACAATAACTTGACTTGTCATACTATCCATTTTTACGTTACTCTTGAAAAACTGGTATTTTCCTTTTTCGTTGTATGTGTCGAAGTATTCCATCAATTGACGCCATGAACAACGAATACGGAAATAATCAGTTGACCATAAAATGAGAGAATCACGCTTGCTATATTCATCCACTATTTCAGTCATGGAAAAATATTTGAATGAGCGTAACCAGTCACCCGCGCCTGTTTTCATTTCTTCCTGTTTTGTCCCAATATCAGAACGTCCTGATTTTCTTGCATGACATTCAGACCATTTACAGGCGAAAACGTGACCATTTTCATAGTATCGTGTTAATCTTTCTTCTACCTCCGCAATTTTTCCATTTTTTCCATAGTCGGCAGGATTATATAAAAATGAAATAATTTGCGGAATGATAGGAAATGCGTCACGTTCAATTAACGTTTCGGGTTTAATTCCTACATGGTCGATGAATTTTCTTGCGGTTTCAAAATCCATTCTTTTTCCCGCCATGTATGCAAGCATTTTCCGCGCCATGTCTTTATTCAGTCTATCCATTGTCTTTTTCCCCTTTCGATTTAATTGAATGAATTATTGTTTGTCAATGTGCTTTTCTTCTCTTTTCCTTTTCTATGTGGTTTTCAATGTCCGCGCTTGCTTTGCCTTGCCTTGCAAGCAATGCAATTATACAGCAAAGAAACGGAAAAGTCAATAGAAAAAGCAAACAAAAACGAGAACAAATTGTAAATAAAATATGAACAAAAATTTTCCATTTTCTTCTATTTTTGTTAGCACTCTCAACCGTTGAATGCTAACAATATTTTATTAAATATAATTGTATCAAGTTGTATACACAAAAACATGTATACAAAAATATAATTGATTGTATATCATTATAATTATATACATGTATACAATTATACAAGTATTTTGATATGTATGTATCAATGTATACATGTATATAACTAACATATGAACACATATTCATATGTTACGAAAATGTTACAAAAATAATATTTTCGTAATAAATTGATGTAAAATTTGGTTAAAAAAATGTATAATCCGGTTTAGATGTTATACATCTAACCCGAAAAATTGACAAATTGGGCTTGACGTGGTACAATATACACAAAAGGGGGAGAGGTAAATGTTACGAAAGTATTACGATTGTAACAATTCTGTAACAAATGTCGAATCTGGTTCCAAATCCGCCATTGTCAAATCCGGTCACCAGAAACGCCATTATCAAAATTGGGCCAGGCCAAGCCATGCCCACGCGCACGCCGCACACTAATCGCGCCCAGGGGCTAATAAACGCGCGGACAAGCTGGAAAAAGCTGGACATAAGCTGGGAGCTGAAAGCTGGAGCTGAAAGCCAGAAGCTGAAAGTTGGACAAAACGAGCTGGGAAAAGAAAGGACGAATGAAATGAATAAGCTGAATAAAGCTGCGGCAATCACTAACGTCGTCATCATCATTATTATGACTTTACTAACTCATGCGTGCTATTTGAAAGGGAAACACGCAGGCGCAGATGAAATAATGAGTCATATCTATCCAATGAGTGGAATCGTGACAGAAGTTAATCATCAAGAGGATCATGTTATCGTGACCGATAGCACTGGAAATAAATGGGAATTTAATGGTATTGAAGATTGGCAAGAGGGAGATATTGCCGCCATGGTTATGGATGATAATGGAACAGAAGAAATATATGATGATAAAATAATTAATATTCATTATATTGGTTGGATTGAATAGTCCAACCTTTTATATTTTAGATGTATAACATCTAAAAATAACTCTTTACAAATCAGCACAAATGTGCTATACTATAACCATCAAAGAGAGGGAGGAAGAAACAATGATCAAGGTTATTGAACAGTTGGTTAATCTCAAGAACACGGAAGGAATGACCATTAAAAACTATCAATCTATCACTTATAAATCTGGTTGGCAAGTTGCGGATTATGGCGTTGAATGTGACAACGTGCAAGACGCGGTTGCGGCAATCGCAAAATACAAGGGCAACTGCGGCGTGTGGTTAGAAAATGGTATTTACTATATTGACCATAGTTTCCGTGTAAATACTAAAAAAGAAGCACTTGCAATCGGCCGCGCACATAACCAAATTTCTGTTCTTAAATGGTCTAACATGTCCTTGGTTTATTGCTAAGCAATAAACCTTTTTATTTTAGATGTATAACATCTAAAATAAAAATTGACTTTTTATTATTTTTGTATTATACTATATATGAAAAGAAAAGAAAGAAAGGAAGAATGAAAATGGAAATCTTTACCTATATGATTACTGGCATGGCAATTGTACTTTTTATCTTGAAGGCGGTTGTGCGATAGTACAACCTTTTATTTTTAGATGTATAACATCTAAATTCCACCCTTGACTTTTTAACTCTTATATGATATACTCTAATTACAAAAAGGAAAGGGGATTGAAACAATGGAAATGAGTTATCACTGCCGCATTGAGCGCGCGACGCGGGTTCAGCACATCGTGGAAGAAATTGGTCTGGGGCAAGTCGTTAAGGAAAAGTTTGCCAGAAGCTGCTACACCTGCATTACAGATACAGGTATCACGATTGTTAAAAGCGCGGACAAGCTGAAAGTCGTAACTATGTATGTTACAACCATGAGCGAGCTGGTATATGTATATGAAGGGGCAAAAAAAATTCCGCCATATTTAAGAAAACGTGTGGATCGCAATCAAAATAAATATATTCAAAATGGTAGAACAATTTGGGCTTAATGCCCAAATTTATATTTTAGATGTTTAACATCTAATTTTTAATATTGACTTTTTAAAATTTTATGATATAATAAACATGTAAAAAGAAAGGGGGACAATAAAAATGTTAAAGAAAATTCGTGACACGCGTTATCCCGCCGCGTTTGTAGATTGGATGATTGATACTTACGGACGTGAAGAATGGATGCCTGATGATAATACCATTATGCTTATGAGCCTTTGTTACAACGCTGGCATGGCATATGGATACCACAAAGGATATGATGAAGGCGCCGCAGATACAGAAAAACTTGCAAAGATGGATGTTATCTAATCCATCTTTTATAATTTAGATGTATAACATCTAAAACAAATACTTGACCTTTTTCTAAATCCATGATATACTATACACGTAATCAAGGGAAGGAAAACCCACCAAACCGGAAAGGAAGATTTGAAACTATGAAGAACGCTACTATGAAGGTCATCTATGCTATCCTGACTGGTGAGAACACTAACGAAGCCGACCGTCTTGCCGCCATTCGTGAGCTGGAAGATGAATTTACCAAGCAGGCTGAAAAGGTCACCGCAAAGCTGGACGCCTATGAAGCTATGCGTGCCGTGGTGCTGAACATTCTGAACGACAAGCCCATGACGGTCGCGGAAATTTTCGCAGCGGGCGAAGGTGACTGGCCCGAAGGTACTACGAAGAATAAGATTTCTTACGGTCTGACCCACTACTGGGAAAATGAAGTCGTTAAGATTCAGGGCAAGGTAAATGAGTACCGCAGGAAGTAATTCCCAGCCGCCCTTCGGGGCGGTTTTCTTTGTATCAAAAATTAGATGTATAACATCTAACTTTAATGCTTGACAATTTCATTACAAAATGATATAATTTAGTTGTAAAAAAGATAGGGAATGAAATTCCCGAAAGGAGACCGATATGTACGTTCTAACCACTATGTATGATGACGGATTTGCTAAGACCGAAACTTGTAATGATATTACAGAAGTATTTAACGCCGCCGCAATTTACCTTCAAGACAAAGAATGTACCGGGGTTCTTTGTTTAGACCTTGAAACAAAAGAGTTCGTTATTGACTTCACGCGGCGTTAATGCCGCGCTTATTATTTTAGATGTTAAACATCTAATTATAAATATTGACATTTCATTTCAAAAATGATATACTCTACCTGTAAAGAAAAGGAGAAGGAAAACTCCCGAAACCAGAAGGGGTTAATTATGTTTAAGAAACAAGCCATCATTGAAAATTTTTATGACCGTGAATACAAATTCTTGCACGAAACTCTGTTAAAAAGATATGATGAATTGAGTGAAGCTATTCACGCGTATCATATCAAAGAAATTAAAGGTAGGTTATTTCCAGAAAATACCGAATCTTACACCATTGCTATTCAAGAATTAAAAGACGCGCGGATGCAAATATGGTCATGTAAATTAAATTATAAGATTGCGTTGGAACAAGAACAAAAATATTATACCGAAAATTATGAACATTTTGTAGCTTGTAGAGGTTATATCGACCCAAATCAAAATAATTGCACGATTGATGAAGTAATTGAGCGCATTATCGCAAGAGAGTTTTAAGACTCTCTTGTATTTTAGATGTATAACATCTAATTATAAATATTGACTTTTTAATTTTTTATGTTATAATATTCATGTAAGAAAGATGAAGGAAAACATCACAAACCAGAAAGGAAAAAGAAATGGAAAAGAAAATTGTAGCTAATTATGGTATTTCTACTTCTACTCTGCTCGGTATTGCCTTCGTAGTTTTGAAGCTGTGCAACGTTATTGATTGGTCATGGGTATGGGTGACCGCCCCGTTCTGGGCTCCTCTGGCTCTGTGTATTGCTTTCTTCGCAGTGTGGGGCGTGGTTGTTATCATCATTGCTATCATCACCGCGATTGCTTCAAGGTATTAAGGGGAGGAATCCCCTTTTTATATTTTAGATGTTAAACATCTAAATTCTTTCCTTGACTTCTTCATCATTCTATGATATACTATACCCGTAAGAAAGGAAGGGATGAAAACGATGAAAACGATTTGGTTTGACATGGACGGCACTTTGGGCAACCTGTACGCGGTTGAGGGTTGGCTTTCTATGCTTCGCGCCTATGACCCCACGCCTTATGCAGAAGCTGGAGTCATGCTGAACATGAGCCTGCTTGCGCGCTATTTGAACCGCTTGCAGGAAGCTGGGTATCAGATTGGAATTATCAGTTGGCTTTCCAAGTGCCCTACCCCTGAATATGACGAAGCTGTAACCGCCGCGAAGCTGGTGTGGCTGAAAAAGCATTTGCGGTCGGTAAGCTGGGACGCCATCCGCATTGTAGCCTACGGCACGCCGAAATCTTCCTTCATGGAAAATGAAGATGATATTCTGTTTGACGATGAAGCGCCGAACCGTGAAGAATGGAAGGGTGAAGCGTATGAGCCAAACCAGATTTTGGAAATTCTGAAAGGACTTTTGAAGGGTGAATAATCACCCTTTTGTATTTAGATGTATAACATCTAAAAGTAAGACTTGTATTTCATTTTACTTTATGATATAATAATCTCGTAAGAAAGAAGAAGGAAAACTTCCTAAAACCAGAAAGGAAAAATTATGTTGTATGTAGTTATCCACCATTATTCTCTTTTTGAAGAAGATGCAGCTGGTTATGACTATCTAATTGGGGTTTTTGATACCCCAGAAGCCGCATTTCAGGCTCGAGAAGAATACTTTTCAGACTTTTCAGGAATCAAAAATGGCATTCATTCTATTTCTATTACGCCAGTAAAACTTAATACATATAATAGCGATTTGGAATGTAATGTTCCATGGTTAAACTGTAATGGTGAATGGGAAGAAGAGGAGATTTAATCTCCTCTCTTATATATTTAGATGTTAAACATCTAAATTCTCAATCTTGACATTTCATTCTCTTAATGATATACTATATCCATAGGTGAAGGAAAACACCACAAACCAGAAAGGCACCCGTATGAATTATATGGTATTTGACACTGAAACGACTTCTCTTGACAAGCCCTTCTGCTATGACGTGGGATATTCAATTTTCAATGATGAAATTGATATGCCTATCGTGCGCCGCCATTTCATTGTAGAGCAGGTATGGCATAATCTGCCCTTGTTTGAAAGTGCCTACTACAAGGAAAAGCGTCCTTTGTATATCGGCCTGATGCGGTCTAAAAAGGCCATCATGGACAAATGGGGCTATATCATGCGGACAATTCGACGCGATATTATTCAATATGAAGTAACCGATGCTTACGCCTATAACAGCGATTTTGACGACAAAGTTTTCACTTTTAATTGTGACTGGTTTAAGTGTAATAACCCGTTGGAAGATATTCCCATTCATGATATTTGGGGTTATGCTTCTGAATTTATTACAAGCACGCAAGAGTATAAAAACTTTTGTGAAAAGAACCAGTATTTTACAGATAGTGGAAACTATAAAGCAAGCGCAGAAATTGTATATAGATACCTTACACAAAATAATGATTTTGAAGAAGCGCACATGGGCGCATATGACGTAGATATTGAAAGTAAAATTTTAAACGCTTGTATTGGCGCAGGGGCAGAATATGGCAATGATTATAAAGTTGTAAAAATCTTACAGCGTCCGCGCCTTACTCCTTACACGATAAAGGTTAATGGAAATATTATCCATCAGGGTGAATATGTTAAAAAATATGTTCGTGAAGGTCTGTATAGCTTTACAGAAAAAGAAATGGGAGAATAACTCCCATTTCTTTCCAATTTTTATTTTAGATGTTTAACATCTAAATCCAATGCTTGACCTTTTCTTAAAGTTATGCTATACTATAATTGTTCCAAGGGAGAGGAAAAGAACACAGCCCGACTTAATCCACCTTCGTAGGAAACACGGTCGCGCGAACCGCCCCAACGATAACTGATTAAGTGTAAGAGCCGCTGACGAAGCAAACCTCACTTGCAAGTCCCTTGTAACAAAAACTTAACAAAATTACCTCTTGACATTAAGCACAAATTGTGCTATAATGAATACATGAAAAGGACAAGGAAAAGTCCTTAAAACCAGAAAGGGATAAAATTATGAAGAAGAACACTATGACCACTATCGCCAACTACATTAAGAACGTTCCCGAACTCGCCGCCGAATATGCCGAACTCCAGGCCGAACTGGACAAGAACGCGGAAAAGGCCAAGGCTAACCGCGATATGTACGCCGCCGCGCATGGCGTAGTTATCGGCGCTCTGACTGATAAGCCCGTGACCCTTGCGGAACTGTGGGAAACCGTGAGGGACACTGTTCCCGAAGGAATGACCAAGAGCAAGGTACAGTATGGTCTGCGCGAACTGTGGGCCGCCGAAGTCGTTAAGATTGAGGGTAAGGTCAATGAGTATAAGAGGGCATAAGCCCTCTTTTCTTTTTAACTTTATTTAGATGTTAAACATCTAATTTCATTTTCACATAAATATACAAAATTCTGTATAAAATTTTTTTAATTTATCCCGAAAAATATACTTGACATTTTTTCAAAATTATGTTATACTTTATATGAAAAGTGAAGGAAAACACTAAACCAGAAAGAAGGGTATAAAATGGGTAAAGAAGCAAGCCGTAACGAAATGAAAAACGCTCTCCTGTCCGATGTTCAGTCTATTCTGTCTGAGCGCCTTAACTCTGATGTGTTGCGCGTAGGCCCGAGCGAAATTGCTATTCCCGCGGTGGATAAAGATGGAAATGAATTTTTCTATCTGGTAAAGATTTCCATTCCTCGCGGCACTCGCAATGGCGAAGGCGGTTATACTGAATATGATGCTTACGCCGCCGCCGATGACTATAAATTCGACCTTGAAGAAAAGGCGGCAAAGAAAGCGGCAAGCGAAGCCAAGAAAGCCGCCGCCGAAAAGGAACGCGAACGCAAGCGCGAAGCAAAGAAAGTTGTAAAAGAACTTAATCAGAAAGGACTGAAAGGAATGATTGAGAGCGCGGAATAACCGCGCTTTCTTTATTTAGATGTTAAACATCTAAATTTTAATTTGCTTTTCTTTTCAAAATATGTTATACTATATTTGAGGTGAGAGAAATGATCAGAAAAGCAACCGCCCATGATTATAAATCTATTGCTATGGCTCTTAACAATAAAAAGATTCCATACATAACCGCCGCGCACGCGCATGAGGATATTAAAAATAATAGACAATATGTATTGGAAGAAAATAGAAAAATTATTGGAATAATTTCTATTGTCTATGATTCTCAATATAAATATTATGCTATGAAAAGATTGTGTATATTAAATAAAAAAAACAATGGAAAAGGTTATGCTTTCCAGCTTTTGTCATATTGCGCGGCATTACCATATCCAAAAATTGGATGTACTCCTTGGACTGATAATGAACCTATGAAACATATGCTTACTAAATTGAATTTTCAATTAGAATATATTTTCAATGATAAATGGTGCTTTTACTCAAAAGAGTAAAAGCGATATTTAGATGTTAAACATCTAAAATCAATAATTGACTTTTCTTAAAATCTATGATATACTTATACCGTAATCAAGAGAAGGAAAACTCTTAAAAACCGGAAAGGAAGTATGAATTATGTCTATGAACGCTACCGAAATGAAGAACGCCGCCCGCAACGCTACCATCGCCGCCCTGCGTGATGCTCTTGAAGATCAGGCCGCCGTCCAGTTCGCGGACGCCTCCTGGGCTATTCTCCAGACTATTGAAGGGCAGGAAATTTGGGTTGAAGTTTCCGTAAAGACCAAGGCATATAAGCCGACTAAGGTTTCTCCTGCTTTTGACCCCTATGAAGCCGCAGAAGCGTGGCAGGAAGAAAAGCGCATCAAGGCCGAAGAAAAGGCCGCGAAGGATGCGGAAAAAGCTAAGAAGATTGCCAAGGCAAAGGAAAAGAAGGAGGAGTAATCCTCCTTTTTTATTTAGATGTTTAACATCTAACTTTAAGAATTGACTTTTTAATATTATTATGTTATACTATATCCATCAAAAGAAAGGGAGTGGATTTATGAAGAAAGAAACTTACACCCATATTGATGGAAATGAACTGTTTCGCCTAATGGATGACAAACTTGGAAAAGACTATGAAGGTGATTTCAATGACAGCTATATGCCGTCCCAATCGTGTAGTGTTCTTTTCTGGATTCCAAAGGAAGAAGAATTTGAAGATGAAATGGATGAAGAATGGCGGCGCGCTATTGCCTTATTCCTTTTGGAAAATGGATTCAATTATGGTGATGATTTATATATTGATGTTGACTATTAACCCGCATTGCGGGTTATTTATTTAGATGTTTAACATCTAAATTCAAATATTGACTTCTTTCTGAAATTGTGGTAATATATAATTGTTCCAAGGGGAAAGGAAACGCCCTCCCTGCTCGTTCAGGATGTTAGGAAACGACCTAAAAAGTTTCAAAAAACTTTTGAAAAACCCCTTGACAAAAAGCAAATCCTGTGCTATAATAAGGATGTAAGAAAAAGAGAAGGAAAACTCTAAAAACCAGAAAGGGAATTGATATGACTAAGGAAATTATGAACACCATCTACAACACCCTGAACGCCGTTGAATTTAAGGACAAGCCCGCCGTGATGGAAGCCCTTGAAAAAGAGCTTCACCGCAATGACCGCGTAAAGGCGGAAAAGGAAGCCGCTTATACCGCCGCGAAGCCCGCGGTTTTGGAAGCGTTGCGGATTGCCGGGAAGCCCGCGACCGTTGCGGAAATTTTCGCGGAATGCGAAAAGGAATTGCCCACAGGTTTCACCAAGAATCAGGTCGGTTATGGTCTAACCCATTACTGGACTGATTCGGTCGTAAAGATTGAAGGCAAGGTTAATACCTACCGGTTGAAGGAAGGGGCGTAAGCCCTTTCCTCCATGGGGAGTGAATGTGGCATCAGGGAAGCCACCGCGGTAAATCGAAAGATGATTGCGTAGGCCACTTGCAAAAGAGGGTCATCCCATGAGGGATGGAGTTCAATTCTCCCACTCTCCACCATTACCGCCTTCGAGCGGTTTCCTTTCTACTTTTTATTTAGATGTTAAACATCTAAATTATAAGATTGACTTTTTTATAAATGTATGCTATACTCTATACATAAAAAGAAAGGAAGTGTTTAGAATGAAAGAACTGAACGGCTTTACTCCCTTTAATCACGGCTATCTGTGCCAGATGCTTCGCTCTGCAAGTGACAATGAACTTGCTAACATTTTTAATGATGTAGCCAAAGAAAAAGAACGCCGTAAAACAGAAAGACGAGAAAAATATATAAAGAAAATTCGTGATGCTATTAAAGAAGCAATTGATAATGGATATTGCGTAGATTTCTATACCGATGATCGTGAAAATGTTCCTGAGTTTAGCGTTCATTCTAACAATGAATTTATTTATTGTATTGAAGTTGAACAGGAATAAGCGGCTTTGCCGCTTTTTTATTTAGATGTATAACATCTAATTTATCTTATTGACATTCTTACAATCTTATGCTATACTTACAGTGTCAAATGAAGGGAAGGAAAACCCGAAAAACCAGAAAGGCAACCGCCATGATGAAAAATGATTACAAAGTCCGTGCTTTCAACTTCCTCAAGTCCCTGTATCCCTACATTGAAAAATCCTTGAATGACCCTTATGAGTGCATGGACAAGGTAGCGGCTTTCAATGAAGAAAAGCATCGCAAGGTCGGCATTGCGTGGGGTTCTGTGCGTGTTGCTTTCATTTCTTCTGACTACGTTATCAAGTACGATTATAGCAAAGTATATGCCCAGCGTTACGGCGGGTGTAAAGATGAGGAAGAATTTTATAAGTTTGCTAAAGAAAAAGGATTTGAATATCTTTTCGCGGAAATTACTTCCTTTAAGTATATGAACCGCACTTTCTATATTATGCCCCGAGTGTATATGCGCGCAAGCCAAGAGGGAGAACGAGCGGAATATTATCTTGATGGGGTAGAACGTGAATTTGTCGATGATTATTTGTATGACCTTCATGATGAAAATTTTGGTTGGAAAAATAATCGTCTTGTCATCTTTGACTATGCTTATAATGTATTCATGGAACAAAAAAATTATAAAGGGCGCTAATGCCCTTTACAATTTAGATGTATAACATCTAAATCTCTTTATTGACTTTTTACCTATTCCATGATATACTCTATACATGAAGTGAAGGAAAACACTTGGAAACCAGAAAGGGAACTAAACTATGCGCAAAGAATACCGCTTCATGGTCACTGACACCGAAACCGCTACCCTGCCTTTTGCCAACGAAATCGCGCAAGGTGACCCCGAAAAGAAAAAGAAAATTGCTATCGCCCGCCCTCTCGTGTATGACATCGGCTGGACTATCACCAACCGCAAGGGCGAAATTCTGGACAGCAAGCAATTTCTCGTGGCTGAGACCTTCGCCGTCCCCGCTGTGTTCAACACCGCGTATTATGCTGAAAAGCGGCCCCGGTATCTGGAAATGCTCAAGCACGGTGAAACCACTATTAAGCCGTGGGATGAAATTATGGAAATCTATCTCGCGGACATGCGGACGGTCGATGCCGTGGGCGCGTATAATTCCATGTTTGACTTTAAGAAAGCAATCCCCTTTACTGAATTGTATATCCGCAAATTGTACAGCCCGGACTATCAGCGGTGGGAACAGGTTCAGCGGCAATTGTGCGCGCGAATTGCCAACGAAAAATATCAGAAAAATGATGAAAAAGAATTTGAAGCCGATTGCTTCAAGTTTCGCGGCGAATCCTTTCCCCTGTTTGACCTTTGGGGACTTGCCGCAAAAATTCTTCTGAATAATGTTTCTTATAAAAAAGAATGTCTGAATCATGATTTGCTTTCTGCTTCTGGGCTTTACTTTAAAACCAGCGCCGAAACTTCTTACCAATATTTGGTAAATAAATATGACTTCATAGAAAGTCACACCGCGCTTGATGACGCAATGATTGAAACGTTCATTCTTTCTAAAATTGCCGCCCGTCATTCCATTGAAATTGGTATCAGCTTTTTCCCCTTCCGCGAACTTGGAGAAACTGTTGATTTTGTAAAGCGTCGCAAGTATCCCAATATTTCCGAATGTGAAAAAGTTGTTTCTGTCCTTCGTGCTCACCTTGACACGAAAGAAGAAGGAACAGCGTATTATAGGAAAATTGAAAATAAAATCCTGTCCGTAATGGCATATATGGGAGAGTAATCTCCCATTTTTTCTATTCTTTTATTTTAGATGTATAACATCTAAATTTGAAATTTGACAAATTCCAAATACTATGATATAATATATATAGAAAGTAAAGGGAAGGGGAATTTGAGAATGAGTAAGAAAGATTGGGAGACTGATGGATACCACGATGGCGACCCCGTTTACTGCCCCGCCAATGCCTATGGTGATTGCCCTTACTGTGACCAGTGTAATCTGTGCCATGTAAAAGACCCTGTTAAAGATTGTGAATGTTTTGCTTTCTACTATGAAACTTGGGATGATTGGGTTAATGCCGATGATATTGACCCCGACGCTCCTGAATCGTTCGCAGAAGATGAAATTAAGTGGGCGGGCGACGTGTATGGATATGAGGATACAATGGAGGATAATGAAGAATGAAAATGCGTATTGTATATTGTGCCTATGATGGTACTGAATTTCCTACCCGTGAACAATGTGAAGAATATGAGCGCCCCGCCATATATCACCTAAATACTTTTATTCGTTGCGTAGAATGCCTCGATAGAAATTCCGAACTTCTATATTGTCCCGCGGGATTAAATCTTGATGAAGCGCTTGACTGGATAAATGACGTACTACAAGAATGTGCGTATATCAAAATCAATGAATTGATCCCCTCGGAAACTCTAACCTTTATCAATAATGAATTAGGCTATTATTTGCCTGATAATAAAATTGGTTTATATAAATATGATTTTGAAAATGATGAATGGGTTAGGGCAGACTAACCCATCTTCTTTATTATAGATGTTAAACATCTAAAACAACTTCTTGACTTCTTCCTTCACTTATGCTATACTATATCCATCAAGTGAAGGAACAACACTTAAAAACCAGAAAGGTGGCTTGATTATGGCTAAGATTTCTAAGAACGTTGTGGATTCCGCTCTTCGTAATGATATTTTTGAGGCTCTCGAAATGGATGAACACAATTTCATCAAGATTAACGACCGTCAGTACGGTATCATCCTTATTGACGCCAATGGTGTTGAACGGTACTGCCGCGTGGGCGTCATCGTTGCCGAGGAACGCGAGGACATGACCGCCCGCGAACTGATGCAGGCCGAAATTGACGCCTACAACGAGAAGCAGGCCAGCAAGGCCGAAAAGGCGAAAGCCAAGGAAGCGAAAATTGCCCGTGATAAGAAAGCACGGGAAGAAAAGGCAAAGAAGGAAGAAGAGGCGTGAGTCTCTTCTAATTATTTAGATGTCTAACATCTAAAACTATTTATTGACATATATTAAGATTCATGATATACTATTATCACAAAAGACAAGGAATAAGTCTTAAAAACCAGAAAGGATATAATATGAAAGATGTTCATTTCTGCATTACCTTGGATGTTGGTATGAATGAAGATGAAATTTGTGAATGTGGCGAACTTCTGGAAGAAACCTTTCGTAACTATCTTATAAATAATATTCATAACGGAGACCATATTTATAGCACTGCTGGGAAAACATTGTTTCGACATGTGGTTAAAGAAATAACTGAATCTGATGAATATGATTGGCATGAAAATTGGGGAGAAATGGAGGATTAATCCCCTCCCCCATTTCTATTTTAGATGTTAAACATCTAAAATTAAATATTGACTTATAATAAAATTTATGTTATACTCTATCTGTAAGAAGTCAAGGAAAGACTTAAAAACCAGAAAGGATATTAAAATGAATTTTGTAAAAATGATGGAAGCCCGCGGAATCAACTTGGAAAAATTCAGCGACTATGAATTTTCTCTTCTACTTCACGCGGTTTCTCAAGAGGGAGAACGGCGTACCCAAGTAAAGCGAGAGCAACTTATTACAGAATATACCGATAAGATTGACCATCTTCTCAAAGAAATGTCTGATAAAGGATTGGTTATATATTACTGCGGTTCTCCGATTGACATTCAGGAAGTCGGCAACCAGCTTGTCGTTGGATGTGAGGACGAGTAATTCGTCCTTTTCCTTGTTAGATGTATAACATCTAATTTTATGTCTTGACTTTTATATATTCCTATGATATACTACATATGAAAGTTGAAGGAAAACAACTCAAAACCAGAAAGGATTTAGATATGAAAATTAAGCAAATTTGGGAAAACGATTGTCCCTTCAATCCTTGCGGGCAAGGCGGTATTCTGTTTGATGATGAAACCGGACTGATTGATTATCATGAACAAGATTGCTGTGAATCCGTATATGCAGATTTTTCAAACCTTGATTCTGGTATTTTGAAGCATAATTTTGAAAGCATCAGTCTTGAAAGTGCAAATGAAGGCTTCCGATTTGGTGACGCCCGCAAATATTTTGTGCCTTGCTATAATGAACAAAATGGATATTACAGTGATTATCTTGAAATCCACTATGGTAAGGTTGTGCAAGTTATCAAAGGTTATAAAAAAGGCGTGCCGCAGTATTATTATACCCTTATTCCGATTGAAAAAATTGAAGGTTGCGATTATGTAAGTTATATTGATTAAGCGCGCAAGCGCTTAATTTATTTAGATGTTTAACATCTAATTTTCAATCTTGACTTCATTCCAATTATATAGTATAATGCTATTGTCAGGAGGGAAAAGAAATGAGTAAGAAAAAATCCAAAGCCCAACCCCGTTCCAACTATGAAATATATCGTTCCATCCGCAAAGATTGGGGCGTTATCAATCCAGTAACCAAAGTCATTCCCGACAAGAGAAACAAGAAACCGAAGCATAGGAAAGGATGGGATGAAGAATGACAAAATTTTATCCAAAAGAAGTCATTGAAAAAGGTTACAGTATAGCAATGCTTCATTTTCTTGCCTATCTTTTTCCAGGTAAAAAGTTTTCTCTTCATGAATATGATATGTATGACGCTATGTTTATGAAGGGATTTGATGAAGGCTATTCTATGACAGTAGAAGAAGAAAGCGAGGAAAAAAGATGAAAATAAAATTTACATTGGAAGATTTAAACGCTATTGAAACCGCCTATTTTGACAATGAAGGTTATCTCCCTTGTAATATATCTCATATTCCAGAACAAAAAGAATATCAGATATTACAAAAACTTTGGTTAAAAATGTCAGATAAAATTGATCCTAATACAATAAAAAGATAAAGGAGAGAAATAAAATGCCGCCGAAATGTCCTTATTGTAATGAAGAATTAGAATATACTGGACTTCGCCGCAATTCCCAAAACGAAGGCGATTATTATTATGAAACATGGGAAGGATACTGCCCTAAATGTAATAAAAGATTCTATTGGGACGAAGTATATATCTTTTCGTGTTGTGATAACTTAGAAGAAGTAAAAGAGTTAGAGTAATCTAACTTTTTTTTATTTTTAGATGTTAAACATCTAAATATAATATGGAGCTTACTGCTCCATATTATATTTTTCAATCTTCTTTTTAATAATTTGTAATGCCCTATAATCTTCCACAGAAAAAATCTTATCACGAGAATACCATTCATTTTCCATATTAGACATAGCAACACACAAATCATCCACCGCGTCAAGCGCAGGGCCATGAGTATATTTAGTCATACACAATTTATTATCTTCAATGCTCATTTCCAACTGCGTGCCCTCTTTAATGTTCAGATTTCGCCGCAATTCCTTAGGAATGACCACACGACCCAATTCATCTACTGTGCGTACAATACCGGTTCTCTTCATTTTAATTCCCTTTCTGGTTTATGAGGTGTCCTTCCTCTTTACGGGTATATAATATCACATAGCAGAAAAAATGTCAAGACAGGTTTTTAGATGTTAAACATCTAACATATAAAGGCGGTTAAACCGCCCTCCGATGGAACTTTCCGCAATATGGGCAAAAGATTTTTATATAGTCATCATAGTCATCAGTTGGAGAATTTTGACAGAAATCAATGTCAATCATAAACCAATGACCGCAATGAGGACATTGATATTCGTCAAGATTATATACAATTTCTTCATGAGTTTTTGCGTAATATTTGGATTGAATCATTTTCTTATTCCTTCCTTTCAATAATATTATTTTTTCTTTCTTTTCTCTCTCGTAGCATATCAGCTATTAACCCTTCACCTAAAAGTATAACCGTCAAAAGTGGAATACCAAGCATTAAGAAAATAATACAATAGGCCGCGGGATGACCAATTTCTAAACCATGCGCAAGTACTTGAATCATTTTATTCTCTCCTTTCTCTCATGAGTTTAGCAATGAACCTATTTCTTTTATGTTCTTCATAAGATTCAATTTTTTCTAAAACCTCGGGAATTAATTCATCCCCTACTTCTTCGGTCATGGGTCTGATTCTAATTTCGGCATAAGGAAAATCTTTTGAATTGGTTTTAAGAATGATTTGCCCATCTTGCCAGTTAGCTAAAATTTCAGCATCTTTGAAAAATTTTTCTACAATCCAATTTCTAACAGCCGAAACCTTAGACTTGTTGTTCATCATTTTCAATCCCTTCCTTTCAATAACATTATATCATATTATAATAAAAAGTCAAGTTTTATTTTTAGATGTATAACATCTAAATTTCATTTTTGTCAAGTAGTTAGTCATATCTAACTTCTGTACTTCCACATTTCTCCTATTCCCAAAATTTACCAATATTTCCAAAGTTATACACCATTTCCAGAATTTACCTTCCATGTCAAATTTTACCACAAGCTGGAAATTTCTGGAAAAGCTGGAAGAAGCTGGTAAGCTGGAGCTTGGGTAAGGCGAATTGAGAGCTTGGCGCGAAGCTTGCGCGACAAGCTGGAACCGCACGGCGAGCTGGAAAAATTTATAAAATTTTACACAAGCTGGAAATTCGCATGAGTCAAATATATGTATAAGCTGGAACCTTTAACCGCGAGGCAAGCTGGAAATTTTAAAATAATTAAATTTATTTTTATAAATAAATTTTTATTTTTATTTAATTTTAAAAAATAAATTATTTGAAAAAATTTTAAATTTATATTATAATAAAAGGGGAAATATAAATATAAATATTTATATAATAAATTTATTTAATTGTCAAGCTAGAAAATTTTAAAATTGAAAAGCTGGAATATTTGACAATTAATATAATTTATAGTATAATAAAAAGAGAAATATAAATATAAATATTTAACATAAATTATATTAAAAGTCAAATAAGCTGGAGAAATTTCCAAAGCTGGAAATTTCTGGAAGCCGTGATAAATAAAAAGAAAGCTGGAAGATTACTTTTCCAGCTTCTTCTCTTGTGCTTCCACAAGCTATAAAAAATCATTATCTACAATTTCTATATCGTGCCACTCACCGGTAATATAATAACACTATGTTAATTTGCCTTCTATTCGCTTTCTTTTATTTTCTACCTAATAACCAATGGATGGTAAATAATCTTTTAACTTATTCCAAGTCATAATACGTGAATTATTTTTATTACTCTTATCCATTTCTGGGACACTCATATATTCCGCCAATTCTCTACACTATTCTACTGTAATCCAAGTATTTAAATATTCTTCTGGTATCTTTGGAGCGAAAACTTTTAAGTGCCGCTAATACTAAAATGTTTGACGAGCCGCCTAAATTCTATCCACCTAATTTATAGAGTCAATAATAATATGATTAAAACGCTAATCAATGATAGTAATGCCACGAGCCAACGCCTTATTAACAATAACGAAATCATATTCCGGCGGAACCATTCCTGTCGCAACCACCATATTATATACACGCAGTTGTTCCTGATTCATAGGCTTATCAACATTATTAGGAGAATGTAATTCAATAGCATGAAAGCCACGAGCATTTGCCGCATCTACCAGTCTTTGATTTGGGCCTATAAGTGGAGAAAAGCACCAATATCCTTTATTAAGTTCAGGCTATAATTCATTTACATGCTACATAATATTAGTAAAGTAAATATCATTAGCCATTCTATAGCCAACTTCTAACTTACCTTGATAGCTCGCACTTACTAATGATTTATAATAAGCATACGCCCGCTCAGGAGAAGCTGAAAGACCAATACACATAATGCGGCCTTCTTCTATTAAACGCTCCCATTCACCTAAAATTACTAGTGGCATATACTCTTTCTTTGTAGAGAAAGATTGTATAACAGAAAGTACCTCCATATTAGATACATTCGCCCGTGCGAAATCTGTTTTACGTGCTTTTACAAATGCCTGGGTCGCGAAATCAAATACGCTGTCACACTCATCCCAACATATAACATCAATATTATTAAGAAAATCCAAGTTATCTTTTAACGCCCGCATACCCAAAGCTTGGTAGCACATTACTCCTATCTTATCAATAGATTCGCCCCAAGTACTAGGATGCTCCCATAAAACATCTACATCTGTACATTTATCACTATACTATTGTATTATCTATTCTTTAAGAGCATTAGTATCCACAAGAAATAAAATACGGTTAAGCTGCTCATCCCGTGTAAATTGTTTTAAATTATTAACAGCCCAATAGGTTTTACCTGTACGGATGCCGCAATCTAAAATATTATAGTCGCCGCGGCGAAAATTTAATTTATTCTATAGTTGTAAATCACTTACTGTAATATCATTCATATCCTCACCTTCTAATTACTATTATACCATAACTTTATATAAAAGTCAAGTGTATCACTTTTATCATTAGAAAAGTAATTAAATGATACTATAACTTTATCGGTTTATTCTTTTATTAATAAAAATAGTGTAATAAAAATTTGTATCATTTTTTGACTACCCCCCCCCCCCCTTAAATAGGAGGTAA
>Ga0247611_10003243_pt1 | contig 24446 bp, 28 predicted proteins | sample 177DNAGHGhighgp2_FD_192422 | JGI IMG/M metagenome (GOLD analysis project Ga0247611, IMG submission 192422) | Sheep rumen microbial communities from Palmerston North, Manawatu-Wanganui, New Zealand - 1770 DNA GHGhigh gp2 | ecosystem: Host-associated > Mammals > Digestive system > Stomach > Rumen... | reverse complement strand
GGATAAATCTTACTACCAAATCCTAATTGATTCTTAATAATAGTAGCAATCTCTTTAACAGTATACTGAGTAGAGTTCTGTTCAAACAGACTTATTTTCATAAGTTATCCTCTCTTTTTACCACCTAGTGTCCAACCATCTGGAATAGGCTCATCTTTTCCAATATACCTATTAACTTCACCATTGTTAATGCAGACTTTCCCTTTATTCTGAGGAACAGGAACCCTGAAAATTATTTTTCCTTCTGTAGGAAGAATTTCATCTTCTGTTTCTTCTGGAGCATCACTGAGTTCAGTCTCTTCAACATGGTTTACTACTTCTTCTTTTTTAAAGAGCTTTTTTAAAAATTCAAACATTTTACAGGATTCCTTTCTAGTTATAACTCTGAATCATCTATATTTATAATGTCTTCATCTTCAGAATCAGAAGAAGAATCATTATTTAATATTAAAACATAATTTTTAACAGAAGATACTGTAGAATTAATTAACTCGGGTACTGTTAATACTCTCTGTAACACGGGTATAGAAAAGATAACAAATACATCTGAGTAAAACTCTTTTGCACAGTAGTCATAAAATGTATTATTAAATCTGACAACATAATAATCTGGATTAATAATATCATATGACTTATTATCAGACACTTTACAAACCTGTACTTTACAAACTTCAGGCATCATAAGACCTTTAAATCTGCTTTTACATCTGTCAACTATATCAGTACAGCATTCATACGGATTTTTAGTATCTAAAGAATCTACTAACTCACTTGACCTTAAGTATTTGTTGATGTCTAAGATATTTTCTTCTAAAAGTCTGATAATCATTCTTCTAAATCCTTTACGAACAATTTTATTGACTGCTTTTGTTCTTCTAATACTTTATCTAGCACAGAATAATCTTTGTCATTTAATGCTTTATGAAGAGCTTCAGAAAGTCTATTAAGTTCCAAATCCTCAAGTAAAGACTTATCAAAATTTTTATACTCAACAGAAATCATTGCTCTTGTAATCAGTGAACTACAAAGTTTTATCTTACCTACTGTATCAAAAGATTCATAATCAAGTATATTCTTAATTAATCTTTTTTGATTTTTCTGAAGGTCTTTATAAAACATAAATTGTGGAGAGTGAGTCCTTAAAAACTCAATTAAATCCTTTGATATTCCGGAATTTCTTTTTAAGGACTCAAACTGCTCACTAACATCTATCCCTGCGTCTTTTAACTTAACTAATGCTGATATAACTGTCTGACGAGTAATCACGACTTACATACCTCTTTTATTTATAAAATGACTCTATTACTTCTGAAGTATCTACTTCATCATTTAACCATTCATTAGCTTCTTCCCAAGAAGCAAATTTCGGTGCATCATCACCTACATCTATTCCCTTTATATAATAAAACTTATCATCTTTATTATAATAAATATCACCATCTACCTGGGTTTCATTCTCTGAAAAGTCTGGGTCAATTCCTTCTAAAATATCCTTAGAAGCATCTTTAACCGGTATCTCTTCTTTAGCACCGGTATATGCGTTATCAACTACAAAATAATCGCCCTCTTTGTCTGTTGCATCAGGCATCATGTTTTTATCTTTCTTCTTATCATCTTCTTCGGGATAAGAAACAGCATAAAGAACTTTCTTAACAGGAGCAGGATATTTGCCTTCAGAGCCTTTACATTCTACATAGTCACCAGGCTTAACATCTTTATAATCCTTAGCATCCGGAATTTCATCTGACTGATAGCTATTAAGTTCAAACTCAACGCCTTCTGATTTAGTGTCTACACTCTCTAATTTAGTGTCTGCATCTTCTGATTTAGCGTCTATGTCTTCTGCTTTATATCCTCTGGCGAACATTGCTTTTCTTTGGGCATCAGCATCTTTCTTGGTCTTAAATTCACCATGTTCTTTACCATCATCGCCACGATTTACCCATTTACCATCTTTTGTTTTAACAGTATCTTCTGTTATTGATTCATCTTTATCATCATCTATACAGACAAAATAATCTTCAAAATCAAACAAATTTGTAGGGTCATCACCGTCATACTCATCAACAAATATCTGTCTAGCTTCTTTATACGTATAAACTGCTCCGGTGTTTTTATCCATATAATACTTTTCCTGCTTATTGTTAGACTCAGGAATCATATCAATAGAAAATCTCTTATATCCACCAATAGATTCATCTTGATTGTCTAAGTCTTTATTCTGCTCTTCTTTCTCTTTAGAGCTTATCTCTTGAAGCTTACTTAATATATCCAGGTAATATTTTTCTGAGTCCCCATACTCTCCATCTCGGTAGCCATCAACATAGCCTGACATATACTCTTTTGAATTTATATCAATTCTCATTGTTCTTTTAACCTCTCTTAACTTATTTCAAGTTGATACTTATCTTGTCTCCACCGTTATCTAATAATGCAATAAATAATTCTCTGTTAATCACTGCATTATCAGATAATCCATGAGATTTCTGAAAACTCTTTAACGCTTTAACAAATTTCTTATCCCGCTGACCATTTATATCAACAGAATAGTCTAGCTTATTAAGTATCTTTTGAATCCAAGTGAGCCTTACTTTAACAGGATAAGACTCATATCTTTCATAGTCTAATCTACTCATTATTTTCTCTTACTTCACAGACTAAAGTCTTCATTTAATTTTGCAACAACTTTTCTGATAGTTGATTGTTCTTGCAGTCCTCTTAAATTAGACTTGACATTTTCAGAAACAACTTTAAGCACAAACTCTTTAACATCATCTACAGTTGGAATTTCACTATCTTTTAAAGCTGTGAGTTGCTTGTTCACGTGGTTTCCTTTGTCATCTGTTTCTACTAACATAGTAGTAACATCACAAAGAGGCTTAACCAAAGAACCTGCATCTCCTCTATTAAGAGTCTGATAAGTAACATGGACCATTATCGTAGTAATTCTGTTTGCGGGTCTTCCTGTTACTTTTTCTCTAGCTTCTTCATCAGCATCTGGGTCCGGAGATGATTCTGTTCTTGAAGCATAAGAAAAATGAACATCAGTAATGATAACAAGATTACTCTTATCTTCAACTTCTTGTGGATTATCAACCCAGGCTCCGTCTTCTCCTTGGCTTAAATCAATATAATATTTCTTATTTATCATTAAAATTCCTCCTCAGACTCTTTACTTTTTATCATTTTCTATCTTTAAGAAAGAGTTGTTATTAGTTATATAGTCTTCCTGCTTCAAAGCATTCATCTCTTCAAACTTAGGAGCTACCTTACAGTACCATGAATCAGGAAGAATCTGGTCAACTGTAATTTCTGTTATTTTAAATACATTAGTAGAGGTTAAGGGGTCTGGAGCAGGCAGTATCAATAGACAACCTTTTTGCAAATTAGGAGCGTCATATGGTAATTGTACTAGATAAGGTTTCTCACTTGGGTCTTGACTTACCCACCCCAGTTTCCTTAACGTGCTTAATTTAGGAGATTGACTGAATATTATATCCATATCAATCGGTTCTGAATAGCCTTTAGGATTTTCTTGACCAGAGTTAGTAAACTTCATGTCAACAGGATATTGATACTTAACTTTAATTCCTAAAAGTTTAGCTTGCTCTTTGAAAAATCTTCTATATATAAGAGCATCGTTATTAAATAACTCACCCATTTAAATACCTTTATTTCATTCCTTTAATTAATATTAAAAAATATTACCTGAAGAAACAACTTTACCTCTTACTACTGCATCACCAAAGACTTGTGCATCTCCAGTAACAACACCAGGTTTTGAATTACTGCCAGAGACTGTTGCATGACCAAAAACATGACCTTTTCGTGTTATTTCAGAATAATCAGAAATTTGTGCGTTATCTGCTACTATTGCGTCTTCTCCGATTCTTATCGGGCCTCCTGCAGATTTTATCGTCGGAGTGCCTTTTACTTTCGCACTACCACTAACAGTGATATTCCAACCTTCTATGACTCCACCGTCTTCCATACTGATGACTGCACTATCTTTAATAAGAGCACCAGCAATTTTAGAAAAATTACTTATCTTGGCAGAGCCTATGACTCTTGCTGTATCTAATACAGAATTATCACTTACTTCTGCTGTTCCACTTACTAGAGATGAGCCTTGAATAATAGCAGACCCTTTAATATATGCTTTTCCTTCGATGGAAGCTTGGTCTTTAACCTGTGCATTCTCGCCAACTCGTGCATCTCCACGTATCTTACTAAGACCACTTATACTACCACCAAAAACTGATGCATGGCCTGATACAGTTGCGTCTCTTATAACAGGTACAAAGTCTTCTGTGTTAAAAACACGACTCTCTCCAGATATTTTTGCTCCGTATATCTTTCCTCCAGTGACTCTTGCTTTTCCAAAAACATGAGAAAGTAAACCTACTATAGCCTCTCCACCAACTGCTGCGTCCTCATAAACGTAAGCTCCCTCTATAACAGAGTTATGTGTTATAATAGCATTTCCAAACACTCTAGACATGACTGCACCAAATGGTTTAATTGCAGCATTTCCACTAACTTTAGCATTCTCATAAACAGCACACTCACCATAAATCCAGCAGTCGCCTTCCTGTGATAGATTATCTTCTGAAGCTACATATCCACCGTAGTCCCCGGCTGTTACATCGCCAAAACTTTTTAACGCTTTTATTCTATATGGAAGATTATACTTAGTAGAAGCACCACTTTTTTGAACTTTATTCTGTTTTACTAAGACATATTTCTTTCCGATAGAAGAAGTAGGACTCTCAGCTTCAGGGGTAAGTTCTGCTTTCTCTTCTGACAATTTGATAATCATAAATACCTCAATATTATTCTATAATCAATAAAACAGTACCTTCTATATATCCTGAAGCAGAGGGCTCGCTAGTACTAACAACTATATTTCTTAATACTGCATCAGTACTATTAGGTGACTTAGATACTGTATGACCACTATTACTACTAACTATTTGAGTATCTGTATAAATATCTGCATCAGGTGCTACATAAGGGCAGCTGTTCCAAGAAGTGCCAGTCTGAGTTTCAGTATTATCTAAAGGCCCTACTTTAATTCGAGGTGTTTTACCTGAGCGATACTCAATAGCAGGTTGACCTTCAAATAATTTTTCTTGACTGCCTGGGGTATTCCCTGTACTTCTTCTTAATCTAATCTTACCAATATTAGTCGCCATTAACTTCACTCACCTTATCTGAAATGTTCATCTGCTCATTCAGCTTTTTTGAAAATTTATTATAACAAGTATAACTACAGAAGTATTTCTTATGACCTTTAACTATTTTTGCATATTTATAACCACCAAGATTTGATACTTCAAAAAGTTTCTCACACTCAAAACATTTCTTAGTAAAACTCATTTAGATTTCCTCTATATTATTTTCCTGCCCATGTAAGATTCTGTGTTTGTGGTACTTCTTTCCATACACCACCCACGCATACTTTCATGCTTTTAACATCTTTCCATGCTCCATCAACATATACTTTAGCTGATTTAATTCCTCTCCATCCACTATCATATACTTTAGAACCAGTTTCAAAAGAAGCACTATATTCAGCAGTACAGTAAGTATTATTAGGATGCTGAATATCTACATATCCATAATTTCGAAAACTCGTTGCACCATTAACTTCTTGATACCGTTGTCTATCCATATAAAAATATATACCAGCATAATAATATCCCTGATTAAGATATGTATTAATATCAGAATAGCTTGTTATAGCAGAAACCAATGTCGGACCATAACAATAACTTAAATTATCTATACCATCGTTTCTATAGTCAGGAAAATTACCATATGAACCTGAAGCATATAATACTTCATATCCATCATGCCCATTTGATGCACTTGTTGACGAAATTATCGTATCATTTGTAGTATCAACACCATTAAATGATTCAGTAAGATACACAGAATTATTCATTATACTATCGAAAGTAGCACCAGAAGTGTTACCTTTTGTCTTCGAAAGGATAAGTCTTGCATGTGCTATCCCAATATATGGATAAGAACTATTATGTAACCAGTCACCATTTGTTCGCCAACCTGTCATCACTGGCCAGTTACCAGATATAGAGGTACTACCAGACTGTATAGCTCCGAAAGACATACAATTTGATAAGTCAATCAAGATACCTCTACTAGCAGTTAAAGATGGCATTGAAGAGTCTGTTATATCTCTATCACTTAACCAAACCCCTGCTCCTGAAGAACTATATGAAGATAATACTGTAACACCACCCATTGTGCGTGTGTGCCCATATGCATACCATGCCATGATTTAACCTACCTATTAACAAAATAATTTTTTCTTTTATTCTCTCTATCATACTTTGTCATACAAGAGTATTTACAAAAATAACCTATAATCGGATTACCATATTGACTGGTAACTGTTCTTTTATACGCATATGTATTTATATCAACTATTAAGAACTTTTTACCACACATAGGGCATTCTTTTTCTACCCAATAACCTGATTTATCAAAAGTATCCTTTTTCATAATCTATCAATAAAAGAAACTGAATCTAACTTAATGTCATAATCTGTATCTATAATATAGTCATACCAGTCGTCTTTAGCCTCTGACCAGTCAGGAGGCAGCCCCACTATACCTGACTCACCTTTATAAATATTTGACTCTACATAGCCTTTAACATCTGTATTATCAAGATATACATAAAGGTCAAAAATAAAATCTTTTACCTTTAAATCGTCTGTATCTTTTGTATCATCCCAAACAATATCAATATCATATTTAGTAACAGAACCTTTTGTTAAAGACTTAATCATCATATCTTGAATATGATGTCTAAAATCAAATGAGCCTCCTAATTTACCATCAAGAGCATCGTCAATGATGTAAGAGCGATTACAGTCAAGATACACCTTATATATAACAGTAAAGTAATATGCTAAACTATCTGATATCTTCATAATTAATATCCTTTATTTAACATGGAAGTACTTCTTCTGTACTAGGTACATTCTTCCAAGTATTTCCTGATTTAACTTTTATTTCTTTAACATTCTTCCATGAGTCATTAACTCTGACCCTTAAAATTGGCACATCTGCCCATGCAGTAGATGCTTCTCTAAGTCCTGTCCGTTTATTAACTTTAACATTATTTCTAAAACTATTAGCTAGATTAACCCAGCCAAAACCTCTAGAATTTAATATCTCTGAAGGTACTGCTGCCTTTTGCATACGATTAAAATAACTATAATCTTGATATACAGGTGTAGCATATAAATATTTATACCCTTCATTCATTATTCTAATAATCCCGTCATTTGAAACATACTGAGACCATGACCATTTATTATAGGTTTCAATATCTGGGTCTGGGGAAAAACTCTCCCGATTAGCGTATTTTCTATAACACATATAACTCGTGGGTATCCTGTCATCTTGTACAGTATATGATTCCCATATTATTCCTTCCATAGAATCTGGATAAACATTATATATTGGATATTTCTGGTCATTTGTCAACTCTATTGCTAATGCAGACTGGCCGCTATAATTACTCAAAACACCACTCTTAAGTCCTGTAACTTCGCCTGGACCAAATTGAAAAGTAGAACTACAATCTAATACTGTAGCCATATCACTAGAGCCTGGAGAAGCAAATTGGACACATGAATGACCTACCTGAGTAATAATAGGTATTAACTGTATATCTGAAGTAGGACTTGGTGAGTTTGAATAACCAAACTCAATACTATTATACTCTGCAAACCTTCGATAAGATTCACTAGGACTATCATCATAACAGCCTGACTCATCAGACGGAGCACCTATCCAACAAAACTTAGTAATATCAACTGCATATTCATCTCTTGAACTAAGACTATACGTACTAGGGTCATAGTGTTGTAAAACAGACTGAACTGCACTATCTACGTCATCTTTCTCGTCAAAATCAAAAGAATACTCAGTGTATGTTCCACTAGAGAAAGTATAATATTCTTCATCACCAATCTCTACAATAATGTTGCTACCAGTATTGTTCTGAATCCCAACTATGTGAACATATCTATTAGAAGGAATTGGAGAAGGGCTTTGATTTACATAGAGATTACTACGAGAACTACCACTAATTTCAACTTGCTGAAAATTAAAGCTCATAAATACTAACCCTTACCACTTATTTGTTATTCCTGAGCCTATACTAATCCGTGCAGGATAATAGTCTTTAACATTATGTACTCCAGGACATCTCTTTAACATATCATAAGGATTTATAGGAGTAAGTTTGGTAAGCTCTGAAGTTTTTATCTCAATACGGATGTTTTCAAGATAAGAATCGTCATCGTCTTTTACTGGCTTAAAAGAATAGCCTATATATAAATCATCTTTCATTAAATTATCTGTATGGTCATCTATCTCTTCCCAATAACTTACTGGCTTATAAGACTGCTTATCAAAAACATTCTTACCACCTGCAGCAGCTTGACACATAGCAGACATATAAACATATGCTGATACACTCTCAGGATATTCAAGAGGAATCTCCTGAGCTGCATTTTCTGCACTAAAAGTTAATTCACATTCTCTACCATCAAAAGAAACTTTACCTTCAAAGAAATACCTCATAAATTTTCCTCCTGTTTTGTTTTATTATTTTAATGGATTATCTTTAAAAACTTCTACTAACTCTTCCACCACTTCTTGTGATTCTGAGTTAAACATCATTTTATCTTTATTATCATAATACCATTTATATGCTGTAGACTCTGGATTTTTTGCAGAGAATGAATGCCAGTCACACAGCATTTCTAAGATATCTACATAAGGCATCGGAAGAGCATCTGTTTCTCCACTATCATGTCTTAATAACCAATGTTGCCAATGATGAGGATTAGAATGTATGTGATGTAACCATGCCAAATCAAACTCAGGGTCATCTTTACTTTCATCCACTTTAGAACCATCTTCAGGATAAAAATGATTAAGATAAGGAACAAACTCTTCTTCGGAATACTTAGAAGTATCATGAGCAGACATCTGTCTGTCAATGTCCATTAACTCATCATCTAACATAGAACCCTTTTCCACTATATAGGGTCTAAGTATTTCAAACCAACTTCTCTGAACATTTCCTATATGTCCTTTTAAGTAGTCATAGTACTTATTCTCTCTATCAAGATTTCCCTTATCTATCTGGGTCTGCTCTTTAAGTTTATAAACCACTTTTAATCCTCCTCCTGAAATTAAGATGTCACTGGTGAGACTCGAACTCACACGATATCACTATCAGCGGATTTTAAGTCCGCATCGTCTGCCTATTCCGACACAGTGACGTATAAGAGAGTAAATTAAAATATTAACTTACTCTCAGTTTAATTATTTGTCTTCTGTGACAACTTTGTCTGCATTAAAATCTTTAACATAAGTACCTGCTAACACTAATGACGTAGTGGCTACAGCAGCTTCATTAAGTTTCAATCTTATCTTTTCTTCTGTAGGAACATCATGAGTTGCTACATAATCAATTCCTAAGAATCCTATCACATAACCTTGATGGTCTTTAAAAGATTTAAGATAACAAGCTCTTGCTGCTCTTCTTGCACACCACTCACGAATAATGGGGTCAATATCAGAATTGTCTATAGAAGAAACAAAGAACTCACCATCTTCTTTCAGAGCAGTAATCATATCTGTATATGAACTTCTCTGAATCTGTTGATTCTCTCTTGAAACAGGCTTAATACCCGGAACAACTGCTTCTGACAAACAACTCATTTTATTGAACGAAAAACCTGAATAAGACTTTCCTCCATTGTGATATAAATAGATAAATGCTCTGTCACTGCTAGTATGCTCTAATAGAGCTTTTAACATTAAGTGCATTTCTCTGTCTATATCGTCTCGTTTATTAGCTTCTTCTGCATTTGGATGACACGGACTTATAGACTCTATCAGAACTTTTGTAAACTTTGAGATTACTGCTTCAGATAAGTTAGTAGTAGGGTTAGTAACTTTCTCAGTTAACTCCTTCATAGCTTTTCTGTCTTTTACAGTAATCCAAATAAATAGAATAATGACTACTGCAGATATGACGATTGCTACGCCATATCTGCTCATAAGTTCCGCAAAAGTAGTTACTGATTGTGCATTAGGTTCCATTTAGTAACCACCTCCATTAATATAGTAAGCAAATATCTCCGTTGGCACCTGTTGGAAGTGTGCTACCTGAGATTACTATAAAAATATTTCTTGCTTGCTTTTCTTCATAATGTGAATTGTTTTGACAGACAAGTTTTCCGGTCATTGTATCTCCTGATTTTGCTACTCTTGTAGTATCTGTAGGGTGTACATGGTCACCACGAGAGTATGCTGTTTCACTACCAACTGCTGCAGTACCATTAACTTTAGGAGTTGTTGACGAAGGACTTGGTCCAGCACTGATGCCTGTCAGTCCAGAACCATCACCTAAAAACTTAGTAGCACTTAATGCTCCTGTTGAAGGATTATATTTAAGTGTACTTGTCTTATTAACTGTATTTGTAGTAGCTGTAGTAGCTGTATTATATGCTAACAATACAGGATATTCTCCGTTAGTTGTGATAGCAGCTGCTTGAGTTACTTTAGTATCAGTATTTCCAGATGCCGGTAATGTGTATGTGATACTCGATGCTCCTGTTGCTCTACCTTTTGCATCAAATGTAACATAAGGTACTGTAAATTTACCACTATGTGCAAGAGTTGCTCCTGCTGAAGGTCCATATGAACCAGCAGTTACTCCTGATGTAGAAAGAGTAGTAGCTATCGAAGATGTTCCGGAACCAGTTACATCTCCTGTTAAACTGACTGTCTGAGCAGTCGCAGCAGGGTTAGTCCAAAGTCTTAGTGCACTATTTTTAAATTCAAAAATAGGATGATATGCATAGAGAGCTATTCTATATGTATCATAAGCATGTCCTAAAAGCAGATAAACATATCCGTCAGCTGTTGTCGGCAGAGCCTGTTTAATACAAGCGTTACCGCTGAATTTTAATTTTCCATCTGATTGAACACTACACTGGATATATACATCTTTATTTGCAGTTAATGTACTACCTGAGTTGAAAGAGTATCTTAAATCTAATAAGGTATATCCAAACCAGAAATTACCAACAGGAACAGCACTTCCACTGGCAATTGTTGTAGTAGAACTATAATATCCAATAACTCCATATGGAAGAAATGATGCTGTATTAAGTGTTTTAGTTGTTGCAGTACTTCCGTCTACTGTATTCGCAGGAATTACCTGTGTTTCAGAAGACTGAAAACACAGCATATAATCGTATATTGCTCCATTAGCAGCGTATGTACTATATGTATTTCTTACATAACCAGTACAAGTACTATCAGAGTTGCTGTCATACCCAGTCTGCCAATCCCAACCACCTGCATTGCTATTACGAGCAGAATTATAAGTAAGTAAATAACCTGTACCAACTGCCCAATGAGATGTTAATTCAGCATCAGCATTAGCCCTGTATATTTTCTTAGCACCTAGACTATTTATATTAAGAGTAATGCCTGATGCAGTAGCTACTTTATTATTAAATACATAAATTGTAAGACCGTCATAATAACTGGTTACTCCAGGAACTTGTGCAGTAAATGCAGTAGCTGTTGACGTACTATCAACTGTTGCCATTGGAATTCCACCAACGATATCATACGTAGTACCACCTACCGCTATATGACTTATTTTTGAATTTGCCATCGTTATAAGTCCTTTTCAAAAATTATTTTAACTGTTTAATTTAGCTCTAATATCTTTAAATAATTATCCCTGATACGCTCATCATTAGGATTATATTTAAGTGCTTTAATAACATTTTCAAGAGCTTTTTCCTTATTACCTATATTAAGATAACAGAAACTTAATATATCATAAGGTAAATAACTCCAAGTCTCAGCGAGTTCTGTCCAGTCATAATGTCTATACGCTCTAGCAAAGCCTTCTTCAACAAATGAGATAGCAACTCGATAATAACCTAGTCGTAAATAAAGCGTCGCTAAACGTATATAAGATTCTAAGTGAACATTACTTTGTGCGATTGCTAAATTATAACATAAAATTGCACTGTTATTGTCGCCAAGCATTTCATGGCACTCACCCATATATCCAAGTACAATAAGCTGTACTAACGGATAATACGATATAGCAGGTGCCTCTAAAGTCTGTTGAAAATACTCTAATGCTGATGCATAATCACCATTAACTGCATATTCTCTGCCAAGCAGATAAATTGAGAATGCGTCATCTGGATTTTCTTCCAGCCTTATTTTAAGTAAATCAAAGTAATTTGACCTTGACTTCTCCGTATCAGGATAATGATGCAAAACTATATTGTCATCATAGTCAGCAGTATGATTACCGTTTATCTCAGTATCTTCTGTTAAAAAGAGACCTACGTCTGCTAACTCCAATACTTCATGTACAGGAAATTTCCATTGATACTTTTGAGTAGATGTATGAATCTTATCATACTTATAAGAAAGACCTACATCACCTGTAGGTGTATGATTCCAAGAATATAAATACTTAGCTCTCCAGACCTGCTCTGTCCATGATGTTCTTAATATATTCGCCCATCCTGGGTCAAATACTTCATCAAAGTCAGTACATACTAAAATATTAGCATCTTTAGGAACTAACTTCATACTCTCGTTTCTTGCTACATCAAACCTCCAGGGTTTAATAACTTTCTGTTTTACCTTAGTAACTCTTGAGTCACTTTTTAACTTCTCATAAGTACCATCAGTAGAACCTGTATCAAGAACCACGATATAGTCAGCTTCTGACATGGAATCAAGCCATTTGTCAACAAACTTGATTTCATTCTTACAGATAGCATAAACACAGACTTTATTTTCCATTAAATGTTATTCCCCCAATAACAATTAGTGCAACTTTATTTAATTAAATTAAGTTATATGATAGAGTACGTTAATACTCTATCATATAACAAATTAAGACATAAATTACAGAGTGACAGAGTGTGTATGACCTGAACCAGTAAATGTAGGTTTTGAAACCGTACCAGCAGGTGTATAGCTTGCAGTAGAAGTAATCGTCTTTGCTGCAATACTTGCAATAAGTCTCTTGGAGACAGAAATTGTAAGTGCACTGCCTGAGAATGTAGGTTGTGAAACAGAACCGGTAGCTGTACCTTTAACACTGATAGTAGTAGTTGCTCTTGTAGGATTGAATGTAGGAGTACTTATCGTACCAGCAGGAGTTACTGTTGTAGCTGCTGCAGAGAGAAGAACTCCAGTACCTGTAAATGTAGGAGCAGCAATAACCACGTTGATAGAACCAGCAGGAGTGAAGGAACCTGTTGATGTAACAGTACCCTTAGTCAGAGAGTGAGTAATCGTAGCAGCAGTACCTGAGAATGTAGGTTGTGATACAGTACCAGCAGGAGTGAATTTTGCTGATGTAACATTGACAGTACCTGCTGTACCTGTAAATGTAGGAGTAGCACTAAGAGCTGCACTTGAAACAACACCGGTAGCAACTGTCTGAGCACCTGTAGAAGAAATAGCTCCTACTGCAGTAATAACAGAAGCAGGAATGCTAAGAACTTCTCCGTCTACTGATATAGAAGTAGAAGTTGACGGTGCCTGTGAGTAACCTTTTTGAACTGAAGTAGTTGCAAGCGATACGCTTACACCAGGTTTACTGATAGTACCTGCAGGTGTATAAGAACCTGACGAAGAGACTGTCATTCCTGTACCTGAGAATGTAGGCTGTGAAACAGTACCAGCAGGTGTATAGTCATGGTTACCAACTGCAGTAACAGCAGTACCAGATGTAGTAACAGTAACTGTACCTGCATCACCTGAGAATGTCTTAGTTGTTACACTAGGAGCACTAACTGAACCTGCAGGAGTATAGTTAGCTGTCTGGCCGGAACCGGGAGCAGCGGAAGAAATTGTATGTGCGTGACTTGCTGCAGTACCAGTAAATGAAGGCTGTGAAACAGAACCAGATGTAACAAATGCATTGGTTGTTCCTGACGATGTGAATTCTGTACCTGTAAATGAAGGCTTCGAAACAGTACCTGCTGGAGTACCTGAACCACTAAATTCAATAGCAGCATATGCTGTATTAGTAGTTTCTGCAACTGAAACTGTAGTAGCTGTGAAAGAACCTGAAGAAGTAATCGTAGCTGGGGTACCTGTAAATGTAGGCTGTGATACAGAGCCACCAGCCGTAGTGCTGCTTGTAGTGTAAGTGCCTTTAACTACATAAGAACCTTCATCACCTAAAAGTTCCCATTTAGTACCATCCCATACGAACTCTGCTCCACCGTACAGTACAACGTCACCGACTTCCTGAGTATAATCAGCACCATCTATTTTAATAGGTTTAGTGGTAGCACCATCTGTAAGAGCTGTGGTGGTAGTACCTGCAAAGTGCATAGCACCATTAATAGTTCTATCTCTTAAATCATAAGTAGTGTTACCAATTTTAACTTGACTAATATATGCCATAATTTAATTACCTCATATTAACTAATTAACATTAACAGTTCCAGGAGTTCCTGTAAATTCAGGCTGACTTACATCTACAGAGGTTATTGTTTTCATAACTTCTGTACTTGTAGTAGATAACTGAGAACCTTGACCAAGCTCGAGCAGTTCTCCTGTTACTTCATACGTAGGTAAATCACCTGGAGTTACAGACTTAACAACAGACTCTGTATCGTAATTAACTGTAACAGTAGGAGTACTTACTGTACCTACCGGAGTATAACTGCCTGATGCAGAATCTTTATATGCTAAATCTCCTAGGCTGTCTGGGTCTAATATTCTTAAATCCAGAATCATTTCTGCTTTTGTACGTGTTCTTATACGACCATTTGCATCAAGTACTGCATATAATGTAGGAGCAGTATCTAATGCTATATTACCGGTAGTCTCTAAAAACTGACCCTTCACAACTCCATCAACACCAAATGAAGACATTGTTGTACCTTGATTATCGACTACTTCAACAGAACCCGTAAGCTGACCTCCTGTAAGAGATAACTTAAGAGGGTCTTGTATCTGAACTCGTGCATCATCTAAATCGATATATAAAGCTAAACTATCTGAATCAAATGTGAATGCACCTGGTAAGAGTGCAGGTGAGTTCTCTGTAACAGGGCTGCCGTATCTAAATTTAACTAGATTCAATTTACCTGCTCTCCTCTCTTTATGTAAAATTCGTTAAAGTTATTTATTTGGATATCCATTTCTAGAAATAAATAAATTTAACTTATACGACCATCGTCTATTATAAGACTGCTATTATTAAGATTATTTATAAATTCTGTACTGTTTAAATAACTGTATACTGCACCACCAGTAAGAATACCTGTATTACCTGATGCTACCTGACCATTAATAATAATGGAAATTTGTTTAGTAGTATTATCAATATTGATAGGACTAACTCCTGCATATATACCAGTCTCAGCCTGCATTAATGCACTAATCAGAGCATCGATATCAATGCTGACTTCGTTTGTTGATGGGTCATTAACTAGTGGAGATTCGAAAGTGTAAGTTGTTCCTCCTCCACCACCAGTAGCAAATAACTCACCATTACTATCAAAGTCAAGTCCACCAGACGATTTTATTTTTACTGATATTTCATTATTTGACGAGATATTGATACCACTTCCTGAAGTATAGGTTTTTCCACCTTCAGGCACTGTATACTCTCCTCTGTCGTTAAGATACTTTTCTCCAGTACCTTCACCTTCCGGAATAGAATCTAATATTGGAATATAAATAGGATTTGATACAGTTCCGTCAACTGTATTTCCTCCGACTTCCATTATCAGAGTATTACCTGATTTTCTCAGGCTCTTAAAACTAAAATCTGCTATTGACCATATCTGGTCATTATATTTTATTTTAAGTCCATTAACAGTATACTTAGTAGTACCGTTACCATTCTCTGAAGTATCAACTGAAGGTTCTATAAGAACTATCAGTTTATCATTAGGAAGATTAAGGATAGTCTCTTCGTTTACATTTGTTATAATCTGAATATCTGTTAAACGATTATATCCATAGTAAAGTTCTGTATACTTTCCAACTCCCTCTTCTATTCCTGTGTTTACGAGATATAAATTATATGGGTCTATTGTCGTACCAGTTCCACTGGTATTAGTTGACCATTGTTTATATTGACTTGCAGAACATACTATCCATTTTTTAGGAGTGCGTACTTCAGTAACATCAGCCATATAATTATACCTCCTTCTTAATATATTATTAAATCAATAAAGAGTCTCTACACCTAGTCTCTTTAGGTTCCCGTAGAAAGTCCACCGCCTTTAGACGCTAAGGCTACGAGACTCTATTATTGAACAAACTTCATTGCATCTAATCTATGTTTTAAGACAGTGTTAAGTTACCGTCTGTTAAGTCAGCATTTAATCCTGTTATTGTTAAATTGCCGTTTTCTAATGATGCACTAACAGAAGAACCCTGGCTGCCAGTACCTTCTATCATTAAGTTTTTATTTGAGATTGATGCATTTAACGAATTACTTATAGGCTCTTCAGAATCAAAAGGTGCCCCAGGTCAGTGCAGCTGCAGTAATTGCATTGTTCACTGTTTCCTGTGTAGCAAGTTTATTGGAGCTGGATACTGTGCCATCGATATGGCCAAGAGCTGCGATATCAGCTGCAGTAGCTACTTTGTTATTAGCAGCATCATATGCAGTGATGAAGTTAAGAGCATCCTGCTTACCGTTCCATGCAGCCTTTTCAGCAGCAGTAACTACATATTTGTAATCACCGGCAACTGCCTGACCACCAATAGTAACTTCACCATTAGCAGAGTTAATAGCAACTTCTACGTCGTTAACAGCAGAAGTGATGTCTGCCATTGTAGCAGCTTTGTTAGTAGCTGCGTTATACTCTGTATTGAATACGAGAGCATCCTGTTTTGCATCCCAAGCAGCTTTCTCAGCAGATGTTACAGCATACTTACCAGTAGCAGTACCGTCGATGGAAATCTCATTTGTAGTCCCGTCTACAGCAACAGTTGACTTAGCATTCCATGCATCTTTTTCAGCCTGTGATACATAAAGAGAACCAGCAGGAACCTGATATACAGGAGTTTCTACTCCGTCTATCTTAATGTTACCATTAGTCTGAGAAGCTTCTACTTTAGTAACATCAAGAGCTGTCTTAAGAGCTGCAGCAGAAATGCCATCCTGAATAGCTACACCAGCGATTTCAGTAGACTTCTTTACATACAGGCCTTCGTCACCGATTTCTCTCCAGGAATCGTTTGCGTAGATATATTCTTTAGAAGAACCAGCACAAACAACTACATCACCTGCTTCAGGTGTGTGACTAAGAGATGTCATGTAAGCTGCGATATCCTGAGCATCAGTATTGCCTTCAGAGTGAGGAGCAACACCAACGAAATGCATAGCACCTTCGAGGTCTGCTATTGCATCAGAGAGCATTGTCTCATTAACGAGAGTATTATCTGTATCATTTGTACCTTCAGGAATATAGGACTGAATTGTTTCTACTTCCTGAATAAGTGTCTGAACTTCAGACTCATTGGAAATCTTAACCCATGCAGCAGAACCGTCTACAGTTGCTCTTACATAGAACTCTTTGTTAGTGATATCTGCATAGATAGTACCGATTGCCTGAGCAGCAGAAGGAGCTCCGGAACCTGTAAGTACTATAGGAGTATAAGCATCTTCACCCATGAATATCTGCTTTGTATCAGTGCAGAAATACAGAGTGCCTGCGTCTTTGCTAGCTAACGCAGCATAATTGGCATATAGACCTCTCTTAAAAAGAACTTCATTTGCCATGTTGAACTTTCCTTTCGTTTAATTAATATAAATATATTTATATATTATTCAAACAAACAGATAAAAGTTCCTCCATCTTTTTCTATTTGGAATAATCATTTAATTAATTCTGAGCAGTGTCAGAATCTTTTCTCTTTATAAAATATGTATTTTCTATATCGTTGTTTGTTGCATTCTTATACCAGTCAGAACTGCGATGAGCATATTCTCTTGGTTTACTTATATAATCAGGAAGTACTCTTCCCTGTTTCATTAATTCATTAGCATACTCTGTTGCACTGGAAACTCCAAGCTTTGATAAATCCAGGTTCTTAGCATACAGTTTTCTAACATCTTTACTAACGGTTTTCCACCCATCTGTTTCATCTGCATACCCTAAGTCTTTAAGCTTGTTATAAAGATTCTTTGCTTCTTCTGACTGCCATCCTGCTTTAAGCTTGTTTCCAAGTATAAGAGACTGACGATTCTGAACTTTCTTTGAATCTATACCAAGTATCTTATCTACTTCTGAACTATCCAGATTCATGAATTTCTCATACTCTTCATTAGTTTCTAAAAATACTTTAGGACTGTCAACAAGATATTCAAGACCCTCAATACCGCCCTTACTGCCTTTAAGTTTTGCTGAGAACGGGTCTACTCTCTTACCATCTGCATCTACTCTGGCATATGAAGGCTGCGTACCTGGTACATCTTTTGCACTCTTAATATCAGTGCTGTAACGTCTTGCACCTTTTAATACAACGTCTTCTCCTGATATAGTAACTACTTTTTTACTTAAGCCTGATGAACTGTCTTCTGGATAAACTCTCGCTTCTCCTGCTACTTTTGCTCCGTTTGTGATAACAGCTCTTTCAATTTGTGCTAATCCACTGACTACTGCTTTATTTGATATAGTAACATTATCTCCTATAACAGGATATTCCATTACTACTGAATCTTTTATTGTAACAGGACTGTTTGAATTTGCAGCAACAATAGTAGGATGACCTGATACTTTAGAATTCTCTATAGTAACTTTTCCGCCTAATATATTTAATCCCTCTATAGTAGAGTTAACAATTCTGACAGTTGCTTCTATGTTACTCTGTTCCTGTTCGTTACTGAGATTACCTTCTTTAGAAGATTTTGATATTTTTAATCCTGATACTGTAGAACCACTGATAACAGTATTTTTACCATTAACAACTGTTCTTGTCTGATAATCTCCGAATACTGTTGAGTTTCCTTCGATTTGACTGTCTCCCCAAACAACAGCGTTTCCATATACTGCTGAACCTTCATCTATCCAGGATTCTCCGAAAGGACCCAGGTTCCAGCCATATTCTATGTATCCACCGGTAACACCTGATTTAACATTAACTATCTGGAATAAAGTATGTCCGTCTATTGTCTTTGTATTATTAAGAACTCTGAACTTAGTGCATTCTTTTCCGAAATGTTTCTTTGGTACTGTCTCATCAAGATATACGTTTATGAAATTACTCTTATCCAGCTTTGCACCAAACTTAGAGTATATATCTGTTTTCGATGTATCTTCTTTGTCATCTATCATATCATCAATAGAGACATCGCCAAACTCATCTTCTGTGTTATTATCAGTATTACTGGAGTTTTTATTTTGATTACTGGGCGTGTTATTCTGTTGATTTGTCTGATTGCTACTAACAGAGCCTTTTTCCTGATTTCTTTTCTGCAGAAACTTAGATACATAAGGACTTACATTCTGAGGATTACTGGGGTCTTCTTCAGTAAGAATCTGTTTATTAACTTCACTGTCTATTAACTTGACAGACTGGTCTTTTTTCTCCAGTTTTATAATCATATCCAAACCCTCTGTTAACTAACAAAACTTCCCCACTTAGTAGTCGTATTATATACTAATTCCTCAGTAGCAAGTTTTCCTTTTCTTTCACTGGATGTCATAGCATCCAACTCTTCAAATGTTTCTTCTGTACCAATGTTAATATTACTGATTTCTGCTTCTAACTGATTTACTCTTTCTTCAAGAGTAGTATAGTTATTTTCAAGATTATCTATTCTCGTAATAACAGGATTAAGAGCAGTATTAATAGCAGTAGTGATTATATCAGAAACAACCTGTGTCGTAGGGATTATGTTATCGCCTGTTCCGTTTGACTGTACTTCATAATCACTTTCAGATAATACATAATGGTTATCTGTATCAACTACTGCCAGTTTATGTGAATGACCTGACGGTAAAGCAACTATCTGGAACTTCAAGCCATCGTCAGTTAAAATAAGAGAACCATTATTAGTATTTGACAGTTTAAGAGATATCTCGTTTGATTCAATCTCAATTCCTCTTCCTGCTGTATAGACATCTATTAATTCATCAGCAGGTATTGCTATCTCTGTATCGTCTTCTAATACTAATACTAATGCAGGGCCTACATGGTCTCCAAAATCATATTCAGGGTCATATCTTCCTGACTTAATACCTGTAGTAGCTAATGCTACTTCTATACCGTCGAAATACTTAACACCAAACTCTGTTTCTTTTTCAGAGCCTATCTTTAATACTTTAGTGTCTGTATTAAATTCTACTCTGTCTGAGAGCCCTGCAAATACTTCTGTACTTCCTACTACTGTCTTAGTACCAATCATGGATTTTATTATCTCTCTGATTTTCTCTGTTATGATTCCAATAGTAGCAAGTTTATTCTCATTAACTTTTGTCCAGTGCTGAGAATCTGTTATATATCCCGGAGACACTATTAATAATGCATCTCCTGTTCTATATGCTAACTCAAATGTTCCTGCATGTATATAAAATTTACCAGGTACTGTATCTTCTACATCAGGAAAAGGAGTTTCTTCTCCTTCTTCTGTTGTAGCAGGTATAATAACTACCTGGTCAGTAACATTAACTTCACCTTTTCTTATTGACTGTTTATCTACGTCATCTATGAAATACAGGGTATCGTTATTTATAGCACCTGCATTAAGTGCATTCTGATACTGCTGATATGTACATGCACAAAAATTAACTTTTGCCATCAACAACTTCCCCTTTCTTATGATGAAAATGCATCAAGACTTATCCATTGAGGATATTCTGTTTCGAGATAATTATATATATTCTGAATATCCTGTGCATGAGTATCTTCTAATTCATCTACTCTGTTATTAAGTACTGTGATATTATTAACAACTTCTGCTACCTGATTTACTAATTCTTCGATTGCGTGTTCGTCTACTACAGGTCTAATCCATGTTGCTACTAATACATTATGACCATTAACATTAATACGTCTTTCTACTAACTGTAAATCAAAGTCTATTGAATCGTCATATAATTTCTTTTCCCACTGTTGAGATGTCTTATTATATTCCCAGTAATATTTTCCAAAATCATGGATTCTCATTACAGAGTCTTTATCTCTTTCGATTGATACTTTATCTACTTTATTGAGATTTCTTAATGACTCTATTATATTCTCTATCTCGTTTACTGATATTTCAAGAGTATTGATTCTGTTATTAATCTCTTCTATTGTGTCTGGAGTAATTCCGATGATATCCTGTACTAAGTCAGCAAAGTCTTCTCTTGGAGTTAATACTTTAACAATATCGTTTTCCCATCCACCACCATTAGTAACGATATATTCTAACATATCAGACAGTGTATTTAATGCTATTCTGTCTGACTCTGATAAATGAATAAGTCTGTTATTAAGATGAGCACATAACTTATCATAGAAGTCTTTTGTAATTGCTACTTCATAGTTATGACAGGGACAACCTGAATCTCCTGAATCCTGTGATTTAACAACATTAAGAATAAATTTAAATGTCAGGTTTTCTTTATGAGAACATCCACATCCACATAAAACTTCGTTTCTTTTTAATTTTAAAGTAACAGTATATCTGCCATATTTTCTTAATAAAGAATTTCCGATAGTATAAGATAAATAACCACGATAATCATTTAATATGGTTACTGCAGATGTTATTACTACTGTCTTAGTATCTTCATCATAAAAACTTATTTCAGGCTCATATCCGGAAACATTAAAGAACTTATTTCCGTCTACCAGTTTAAATAATATCTGATGTGTATTACCGTCTCTCTGGTTAATATCAATAGCAGCATTGTTAGTATTATCTTTTACGTTAATAATAATTGAATGATAAACCAATCTGTTTTCCTCCAATTCATCTTTTATTTTTAAAGTTACTAACAATCCTCCCAGTGTAAGTAACAATTATTTATTTTTATTATATATTAATATTAATATATAATAATCAATTAACTCTTCTGTTCTTTCATTTATCTTTGATTTTCCAGAAGAATTAAGATTAAATATATGATATCTATATATAAGAAAAAATACCCTTTAAAAAAGGGTGTGGGCTACCACCTCAATTTTCAGACTTTTTTGTCTTATTCTTGAGTTATTTTGTTATGAAAATTAAAACAATTTGTAAACTTCAGGCTTTTCAGTACCACTGCTTATCAAAATGGTTAATTTTGTTTCTTAGAAAAAGCAATATTTTCCCCTTTAAAGGAGCTTGCTCCTTCTTTCATTATAATAACACAACTCTTTGAAATAATCAATATTTTTAATAATATTTAAAATATTTTTTCTTCTTTTTAATATAAATATATCTTTATTCTAATACTACTGATTATTCTAATAAATCTATATAAATATACTTTTCTTCTAAAATCTTCTAAAAAGAACTGATGGTTATAATATAAATATACTGTTTCTTCCAGACTGTTATTTTAAAAAACTACTGTTTCTTCCAAACTACTATTTTTAAAGAACTACTGGCTTTAATATATTTTCTTATAAGATACTATTCTGTTCATTCTGTTCATTCTGTTTTAGAATATATTATATTTCATAGTTTTCAGAATACTATATTATAATGTTCTGCTCTATAAGTTCTAAAGAGTATTATTCTAGTTTTCTTTCTAAATATCTTCTTCTCAGTATTCAGTTTTTTTAACTCTAAATTAACTGTATTTTTGAAAAAAGATTTTTACTAGTTTTCCTGAAGAGAATACAAAATAACTCTATCTATTCTAATACTCTATTATTCCTGCTCTGTATAATAAGACTAGTTTTCTAAAATTTCCTGAAGAAAATCAAAGATGTTTTAACTGTCTTAACTTTATGAAAAAAAAGCAAATTTGCGTATATTATAAAATTACTAGATTTTATTACTACTAACTATAGTTAATAGTAATATTATTATATTATTTTCTTTTCTCTTTATTCTTTTGGTTCTTTTCTTTTTCTCTTTTCTTTTAAACCTGAAGAGATTAAATAAATCTAAAAAGAGATTAAATCTGATTTTTAATAAATAGTCTTCTCTGGTTTTCAGAAATCTAGAGTTTCCTGAAGAGAAAAGATGATTTTTCTTCAGTAGTTTTCGAAAATCAAAAAAAAGCATTTTTGCGTATATTATTAAATTTTATTATTATTAAGATAATAAAGAAAATAATAAAGAATATATATTTATATTTATATAAATATATATTCTTTTTCTTTATTTTTCTTTTGGTTCTTTTCTTTTTCTTTCTTTTTCTTAAAATCGGGAAAAGAGATACAGTATAATATTTACAAAAAAAAAACGACCTGAACTTAATAAGAGTTCAAGCCGTCAACGAGTATCTTAACGATACTTCTCAAGTAGCATTTAGAGTATACCAGTGTTTTTGCTTTTTGTCAAGACATTAACTGAATATCTAAACAGGATTTCAGATATACTCTACAGTTTTAGAAGACTTCTGTAAAACTATAAAATAAGAGTGAAATTTTCTTGCATGTTTCTGATTCTTTATCTGCCAATCTGCTGTTAATCTGTTTTTGGCTAATAGTACAAATAAATCCTTTGGATAATATCCAAGCTCTATTGCTTTTTGAATTATGAAATAGTGAGATAAATATTGTGTCCCCTGAGATATTTTATCCTGACATTTAAAAATAAGAATTCCGTTATCTTTCAGAATACGATAAAACTCTTTCATACTGTCTATGTAAAACTGAAATAGTTCTTTTTCTGTTGGATAGTATGAAAATCTCTGTAAGATAATATTGTGTGATGTATCATTGTCTTTTAAAGACTTTCCAGAAGTTGCTAAAAATGGAGGGTCAAACATAATACAGTTAATAGAGTTGTCAGTTAATGGTAAGTTTCTTGAGTCTGCTTTAACTGTATCATCTGTCTGAGGGTAAATATCAAACTTATAAATAGGTTCTTCGATATCTTTATAAAACAGGCCTTTACTGTAAGTAGGGTCACAATCGATTTTTCCAGATGGAACGTGTAACTGTAAAATCCATTTTATTATCTCTGTTTGGTTGTATGATATTGATTTTATTAAACTGTTCATTTATAGGTTTTCCTCCTGTAATTTGTAAAATTATTATACAGTATTTTTCAGGATTTTACTAGAGATTTTATTTTTTTTTTCAAAAAAAAAAATCAATATTTTACTAGAAGTTTTCGAAACTCGATATTTTATAGGTAATATATAGATGTAAGGAAAGGAGGATAAAAAAAAAACGATTTAAATAACTAATAATGGGGGAACTATGCC
>Ga0247611_10003241_pt1 | contig 24456 bp, 27 predicted proteins | sample 177DNAGHGhighgp2_FD_192422 | JGI IMG/M metagenome (GOLD analysis project Ga0247611, IMG submission 192422) | Sheep rumen microbial communities from Palmerston North, Manawatu-Wanganui, New Zealand - 1770 DNA GHGhigh gp2 | ecosystem: Host-associated > Mammals > Digestive system > Stomach > Rumen... | reverse complement strand
CTGAGGTAATCTAATTATGAAAAAGATTGCTTCGATTCTTAAAAATAAAGAAATCATGAACCGTATTTTATTTACGGTCCTCATTCTCTTTATCTTCCGTATCGGAGCACAGATAACAGTCCCGGGAGTTAAAGTCTCAGGATTTGATGAGTATCTCAATTCCGGGTCTGCCTTATCGCTTATGAACTTACTTGGTGGAGGCACGTTACAAACGTTCTCCATCTTCGCTCTCGGCGTCTCTCCATACATCACCGCACAAATTATTGTGCAATTATTATCAACTGATGTACTTCCAGCTCTTAGTGAGCTTAGACGTCAAGGTCAATACGGAAGAAGGAAAATGGAATATGCAACCCGTTACCTAACCTTATTATTAGGTGCGGTTCAAGCATATGGTATTATCAAAACAATTGAAAACTCCGCTGATAGTGGTGTGACATTCACATTAATGGAAACATTAAATGCGAGTGGCAATGGATGGTTAGGATATTTATATATCATCATTGTCATGCTTGCAGGCTCTATGCTTGTGATGTGGCTTGGTGACCAAATCTCCGTTAAAGGTATCGGTAATGGTATCTCTATGATCATCTTTGCTGGTATTGTCTGTTCATTACCAAATCAATTCGCTCACGCCTTTACTACTTACATTAGTAGCACTGGTGGGGCTCCTGATAGTTTGGTTATTGCTGGAGTATTCAAATTCATACTATATGTTGTTGCTTATCTCGTCATTATCGCATTCGTTACGTTTATTGAGCTATCACAACGTAAGATTCCAATCCAACACTCTGGAAAAGGTGGCGGACAAACTCAATCAATGGCTAGAGCGAGCTTCTTACCAATCAAAATTAACAGTGCAGGAGTTATTCCTGTCATCTTCGCTAGCTCATTACTTATGGCACCTAGTGTCATTGCGGCATTTGTCTCTAGTGAAGGCGCGAATGCTGGTTGGTTGAAGATCTTCTCTACCAGTGAACTGTACGACATGGGAAGTTGGAAAATGCCTTGGGGATTAATTATCTATATTGTCCTTGTTGTGGCGTTTACATTCTTCTATGCGAACTTACAAATCAACCCAGAACAAATGGCGGAAAACTTCCAAAAGAATGGAAGCTATATTCCTGGAGTTAAACCAGGTATTGAAACAGAAAGATATATCCGTCGTGTCTTAAATAGAGTGACCTTTATCGGTGCAGCCGCACTCGTATTAATTGCTTCGCTCCCTCCAATTCTCACTATGAGTGGTGTCTTTGGCGGAGATGCTAGCTTAGTCATGGGTGGTACCGGTATGATCATTGTTGTCGGTGTTTGCTTAGAACTTAATAACCAAATTGATGGTTTACTCGCTGGTAAATCATTCGATGAAGTTGTTGCCTCAGGAGGTCATTAATTATTATGAAAAAGAACATCATTTTAATGGGCCCACCAGGGGCAGGCAAGGGTACACTTGCTAAGCAATTAAAAGAAGCTTTAAGCCTCGTACATATTTCTACTGGAGATATGTTTAGAGAAGCAATTAAAGCACAAACTGAACTAGGCTTACTTGCCGCTAGTTATATCAATAAGGGTGATTTAGTCCCTGATGATGTAACTATTGGCTTAGTAAAAGAGAGATTAAGTCAACCTGACTGTGAAGCCGGGTTCCTTCTTGACGGTTTCCCTAGAACTCTTCCTCAAGCGGAAGCGTTAAATGAAATCGCTAAAAGTATCTCTCGACCAATCGAAGCGGTTATCAATTTAGACTGTGATAACGAAGAACTTGTGAGAAGAATCTCTGGTCGTCGAGTCTGTAAAAATTGTGGCGCTCCATATCACGTAGTTACCATGAAACCAAAAGTGGAAGGTGTCTGTGATTTATGTGGAGGACCACTCTATCAAAGAAAAGATGACAACGAAGAAGCTCTCAAAGTAAGATTGGAACATTATGTTTCTGAAACCAAACCACTTCTTGATTATTATAAGAAGCTTGGTCTATTAGAGTCATTTAACTCTTTAATTGGTAAAGAAGTATTATTCGATGAAGTTTCTTCATACTTAAAGAAATAACTATGGTGTACATTAAATCCCCTCGAGAATTTGCATTAATGAAAGTTGCCGGTCAGGCTGTCGCTGATGCCTTCAAGGTTATTGGAGAATCGATTAGACCTGGAATGACCACAATGGACATTGATGAAATTGTGAATAAAACATTCATTAAACATGGTTGTATCAGCGCAGAAAAAGGATATTACGAATATCCCGCTAATGCGTGTGTATCCGTTAATGAAGAATTAGTGCATGGTATCCCTTCTAAAAAGAGAATTCTCAAAAGTGGTGATATCGTCTCAGTGGATTTAGTGGCGTCTTACAAAGGCTATATGGCGGATGCTTGCCGAACCTTCGCGGTCGGTAAGCTCTCCGATAGAGCCGAAGCAATTGTTAAAGTCACCAAAGAAGCATTCTTTGAAGGCTTAAAACAAGTGAAAGTCGGTAACTATATTGGAGATATAAGTCACGCCATACAGACTTATGTAGAATCTCATGGTTATAATGTTACTCGTGATTATACTGGTCACTCCATTGGCACTCATATGCATGAAGATCCAACTATTCCTAATTACGGCAAAGCCGGAACAGGAATGAAGATTGAACCAGGCATGTCACTATGTATAGAACCTATGGTTCTAGAAGGTAAAAAAGACATCAGGGTACTTCCTGATGGTTGGACAGCGGTCTCTAAAGACCACAAATTAACTGCTCACTATGAAAACACAGTGATCGTCACTAGTAGCGGAATTGAAATTATTACAATGTATGAAGGAGAAGAATAAATGTCTAAAGAGAATGTCATCGAAGTACAGGCGGTCGTAACTGAGACTCTTCCAAACGCAATGTTTAGAGTCAAACTTGAAAACGACATGGTAATCTTGGCTACCGTTTCTGGTAAAATCCGAATGAATTACATTCGCATTCTTCCAGGTGATAAAGTTACCGTAGAAATCTCGCCTTATGATTTAACACGGGGCCGTATAACGTTCAGGTTTAAATAGTCCTGGTCAAAACTATTAAGGAGGAAAGAAATTATGAAAGTCAGACCTTCAGTCAAACCTATTTGCTCAAAGTGTAGAGTCATCAAAAGACATGGCAAAATCATGGTCATTTGTAGTGATCCAAAACACAAGCAAAGACAAGGTTAATATAGGAGGAAATTAGAATATGGCACGTATTGTTGGTGTTGATATTCCAAACGACAAACAAGTAGGTTTCTCCCTTACCTATATTTACGGTATTGGAAGAACTACTGCACAAAAAATTTGTGAAGCTGCTAAAGTTGATTCCACCATTAGAGTGAAAGACTTAAGTGATGCGCAAATGAATGCCATCAGAGCAGAAATTGCAAAATTAAAAGTCGAAGGTGATTTAAGAAGAGAAGTCGCCTTAAATATCAAAAGATTAACTGAAATTGGTTGTTACCGTGGTATTAGACATAAAAAAGGTTTACCTGTCCGCGGTCAAAAAACCAAAACAAATGCGCGTACCCGTAAAGGTCCACGTAAAACAATTGCGAACAAGAAAGTCGCACCTAAATAATGAAAGGAGAGATGTATTATGGCTAAAGTTGTACGTAAAAAGAAAGTCAAACGTTCATATACCAAAGGCGTGGCCCACATCCACTCCACATTCAATAATACCATCGTTACTATTACTGACGCCGATGGCAATGCCATTGCCTGGAGTAGTGCTGGTGCATTAGGTTTTAAAGGAGCGAAGAAATCCACACCATTTGCTGCTCAACAAGCTAGTGAAGCCGCAGCAAAGAGTGCATATGAACAAGGCATTAGACAAGTTGATGTTGATGTCAAAGGTCCAGGTCCAGGTAGAGAAGGTGCTATCCGTTCTTTAGCGGTTGCGGGATTACAAGTTATGTCCATCGTTGACACAACTCCAATTCCACATAATGGTTGCCGTCCACCAAAACGTCCACGTGGTTAATTTATAGGAGGAAATTACAATGAAAATTGCAAATCCATTCGAAAGATTTGGCATCACCCAAGCTGACTATGATGGTAATGAAAATTATGGTCGTTTCGTCATTGAGCCTCTTGAAAGAGGATTCGGATTAACCCTTGGTAACGCTTTAAGAAGAGTCTTATTATCCGCTCTTCCTGGAGCAAGCATCTACGCTATTGAAGTTGAAGGTGCACAACACGAATTTTCAAGCTTAGAAGGTGTTGAAGAAGATGTTACTTCTATCGTCTTAAATCTTAAAGATTTAGTCTTGAAGATTGATGAAACCGATGATGCGAATAAGAGACTTGAAATTAATGTTGATGAAGCTAAAGTTGTTACTGGTGCAGATATTGTTTGCCCAACAGGTGTTGAAGTCGTAAATAAAGATGTCGTAATCGCTCATGTAGCCGAAGGCGGCAAATTACATATGGTGCTTCACGCTAGAAATGGTAGAGGATATTTCACTGGTGAACAAAATAAAGTCTTACATCCAAATTTCCCAGTGGGAGTGATTGCTACTGATAGTAACTATTCTCCTGTAAGAAAAGCAAACTATATTGTTGATAACACTCGTGTTGGTCACGATTCTAAGTTTGATAAACTTACATTAGAAGTTTGGACTAACGGAAGTATTCTTCCTCAAGAGGCTGTTGTTTGGGCGGCTAGATTATTAATCGAACACCTTAACAAATTCTTATCACTCGCTGAAATTACTCAAGATATCAATATCGAAAAAGAAGTGGTTACTGTTGAAGAAAATAAATACGAGAATATCACTATTGAAGATCTCGATTTATCTGTCAGAAGCTATAACTGCTTAAAAAGAGCGAATATTGGCACTGTCTTAGAATTAACTGAGAAGAGTGAAGAAGAAATGATGAAAGTTAAAAACCTTGGTAAGAAGTCTCTTAAAGAAATTAAAGAAAAACTTCAATCCATTGGCTTATCATTTAGAGATTTTGAATAATTAGAAAGGAAATAAATTATGCCAGCACAAGGTCGTAAAAATGTACATGGTAAAACCGGCGTTAGATTTAAGGCCGCTTATACTAAAAGTAAATATGAAAATATGCTTCGTAATGTTGTGACTGATTTAATTATTCATGAATCCGTCAAAGTTACTGAAGCTGTCGCTCGTGATGTTGTTAAAGAAGCTGATCGTTTAGTTACATTAGCGAAAAAAGAAGACGTTATGAACGCTAAAAGAGAAGCTGCTAGATTCGTGAGAAACATCGAAGCTAGTGAAGGAGTCTCTGCTTTAGATAAATTATTCTCTGTCATTGGTCCTAAATTTAAAGGACGTAGTGGTGGTTATACAAGAAGATTAAAACTTGAAAATCGCCGTGGAGATGACGCCCCAATCGTTTTAGTGACTTGGGTTGAATAATCACAAAATTATACAAGACCTCATCTATTTTTAAGTAGATGGGGTTTTTGTATTCAAATAAAAATGAATTTGGGTTACAATTAATTTATGGCTAAATCTCGACCGGCCTTCAAGGGTAGACAAATTGAAATCTTATTAGATCATAACCCTTATCAGGTGAGCTTCTATAATAGCAAGAACAATTTGAAAGATATTGTTGTCTTTCCTCTTTTTCATTTTGAAGGAGAAAGACAATATTATGATTTACTTGCTCCGATTATTAATAGAGGTGAACAGTTGATTGTTGTTAATCTATTAACAAAGAATGACCGCGTTTTATATTTAGAATATTATTTTGATGTCTTTGAAAGAATTCTTCATGAACTATTCTCTCAAAAAGTGATAAGAAAAGATCAAAGATTAATCTTATTAGGTTTTGGGGTAGGAGCCTATCTTGCCACTAAGGCGCATAAAAATCCTGATTTAAATATTGATAGGATGATTTTAATTTCCCCAGTTAATTCCTATAAAGCAGAATATGAATTAAGTGATGAAATTAATAAATTCTCTATTCCTACTTATATTCACTTTGGTCAAAATGATGAAGTCGTGTCTTTAGACACAAGATATAAGATTTATGAAAAAGGTCATCTTAATCCAAATGTGAAATTTTCTTCTTATCCAGTATGTGGACATTATTTATTCTACAAAGACATATTGTCTTTAAGATTAGAAGAATATTATAAGAAGCATCACTATAACTGCTTAGTGGGTAAAAAATCTAAATATAAGAATTCTGCTTTACCTGAAGAAGCGATTTTAAATGATAACTTCTTTAATAGATTATTTAATGAAATTGACGATATCCCTAATAAAAAGAGAATAGCTTTATTAACAGATGTTTGCCCTTTATTCGTGAGCGGGGTCGCTGTTGTTATGGATTTACTCCAATTAGAGTTACAGAAACTTGGCTATGAGGTTTATATTGCTGCGTTATGGCATAAAGGCACATCATATAAAGAATTACCTAATGAAACTTATATTCCGATCCCTTCAACTTATTTTTCCTTAGTAAGGAATTATAAAGAACTTCATATATTAAAAACATTCCAGTTTACTAAAGCAGCAAAAATGCTTTCCTTATTTGGATTTGACTATATTCATCTTCATACAGAATATTCCGCTGGGGTTATTGCTTTAAAGTTAGCGAAGATGACAGGAATAAATCTTTTATATACTTATCACACTTTGTGGAATTTATATTATCAGAATAAATTTGGTTTAGATTTAGGCAATATCGTTTATAAAACTGCAAAAAGTTTAATTTTCCAACGCATCTATAACGAATGTAAGATTATCACCGTTCCATCTCAAAAGAGTTATGAAATATTAAAGAAGGATATCGGGGACAAGGATATTAGAATTATTCCTTCTCCAGTTAACGCTTCTAAATTTGAAATCTCAAAGATGGATAAAGAACTCATTGATAACTTAAAAGAGTCTTATAAATTAAAGAACAGAAAAGTGCTTGGTTATGTGGGCCGAGTCTCCTTAGAAAAGAATATTGTTGAGATTCTTCAATATATCGCAAAAATTAAGCATGAGGTGCCAAATATCGCCTTCATTATTGTTGGTGTTGGTGATGCTATCCCAATGCTTAAAAAGACCACAAAAAGGCTAAAATTAGAAGAAAATGTCATTTTTGTCGGGGAAATTGAGAATTCTAAGCTCAAATATTATTATTCTTTATTTGACGCTTTTGTGACCGCCAGTAACTTTGAAACTCAAGGCTTAACTTATTTTGAAGCCGCTTTATGTGGTACCCCAATATTAGCCAAAGCCGATAAAGCGTTAGATGGAGTTTTCACTGATGGAGAAAACGCTCTTATTTATCATAACTATACTGAATGGGTCTATAGACTTGAAAAAGCCTTATTTGGTGATGTGAGATCAATTGTGAAAAACGCAAAAAAGACAATGCAAAATTATTCTAGCGATAAATGGGCTAGACAATTAGAAGCTATTTACAAAGAATTAAATCCAGACAAATAGGAGAAAGAATATGAAAAAATGTCCAACATGTAATGCCGAATATGGAGATGGGGCAACGTATTGCGAGAGTTGCGGAACTAAACTCGTGAAATACCGTAAATGTCCTCACTGTGGGGCTAATGTTGAAGTTGATGCAATTTATTGCCATAGGTGCGGTAAATCTGTTGATTCTGTTGAACGCGTAGCTAGCGTCATCACTCCTTCCAGTCCAGCATCTAATAAAAAAGTAACTTCTTCTACTATTGAACAATATAAAAAAGAGATTGCTGAGTATAGAAGTAAAAGAATTACTCTAGTTACTCTTGGTTCTATCTTATTAGCTGTTGGTTTAGTTTTAACGATTGTTTTCTTTTATCTTGGTGTTAGAGCAATGCCTACTAGTGGTGATCCTTTTTCTAATTCCTCCGTTTTATATTTATTATTCGGAGCACTATTTGAATTAGTAGCGGATGCTGGTATTGCTTTATTAATTATTTCTGGCGCTGTTTTTGGTAGGAAAATTGCCAATCGGCAAAGAATAATCGACGAGTGGAACTCCCGCTATTAAAAAAAATATAAATAAGGATATGCGATTAATAATGCATATTCTTTTTTTATTTGATAAAATAAATTCAAGGATTTTTCTTTTGTAGACTTAATTAGGAGGATTTTTATGTCCGAAAAGTACTTAAAAGAATATGAAGCCGGATATACACCTAAACTTGTGATGGAAGAAGCATCACGCTGTTTACTTTGTCACGACGCTCCATGTTCTAAAGCCTGTCCTGCTGGAACGGATCCAGCAAAATTTATTCGTTCTGTACGTTTTAAAAACTTTAAAGGCGCTGCAGAAACTGTTCGTATTAATAACATCTTAGGTGCAATTTGTGCCAGAGTCTGTCCAACCGAAAGATATTGTCAATTAGGTTGTTCTAGAAGCGGCATCGATAAGCCAATTGATATTGGAAGAATTCAACGTTATGTTACCGACTATGAAGATTGCCTTAAGATGGATATCTTAGAAAAGAAGGCATCTAACGGCAAGAAAGTCGCAGTTGTTGGTAGTGGTCCTGCAGGATTATCTATTGCTGGCTTATTAGCCTTAGAAGGCTGTAAAGTTGTAGTCTTTGAAAAAGAAGCCAAAGCTGGTGGATATATGAGATATGGTATGCCTGAATACCGTTTACCATCTGCAGTGGTTGATAAAGAGATTAAACGCATTGAAAAATTAGGAGTGGAAATTAGAACTTCTAGTAAAGTAGAAGATTTAAAGAAACTTCAAAAAGAATATGATGCGGTTGTTCTTGCAGTTGGTCACTCTAAAGGAAAGATGTTACCAATGTTTGAAGGTCATAGATTTGTGAAGACTGCTGTTAACTTCTTACATGAATGTAAGAGAAAGAAAGGCAATGTCAAAGTCCCTGAAAACGTCTTAGTGATCGGTGGAGGAGATGTTGCTATGGATGTCGTTACTACACTTAAATTATTGGGCGTTAAACAAGTGACCGATGTAGTTTATGAAACATTTGCAGAATTCAAAGCTTCTAAAAAAGAACTTCAAGGCGCTCAAGCAGAAGGTGTTTCTATTATCGATGGTTATGTCCCTGTTTCCTTAAAAGGAAAGACTGTGAGATTTACTCATAGATATGTTCCTGCTGAACTCAAAGTTAAAGCTGATTTAATTATCCTTGCAGTTGGTCAAGCTACTGAAGCTGGAGAATTTGGCTTAGAAGTAAATAAACTTCAAGAAGTTGAAAAAGTTGAAGGTAACTTATTCACTTGTGGTGATATTTATAAAGGCGGAGAAAAAACCGTTGTTTATGCGGTGAGATCTGCTAAAGAAGTTGCCTATAAAGTTAAAAAATATTTAGGAGGTAAATAATTATGGTAAAGAAAGATTTAAGTATTACCTTCTTAGGTGTTAAATTCCCTAATCCGTTTTGTCTATCATCTTCTCCAGTAGGAAATGATTATGACATGTGTAAAAAAGCCTATGACTGTGGATGGGGCGGTATTGTCTTTAAGACAATTGGACCTAAATCCTATGTCATTAATGAAGTGTCTCCAAGATTTGATACATTAACCAAAGAAGCTGAACCATTTGTCGGTTTCAAAAACATGGAACAAATCGCAGAACACTCCTTAGAAGAAAACCTTGCTGACTTAGCAAGATTAAAGAAAGAATATCCTAAACAAGTATTAATTGCCTCCATTATGGGAAATGATGAAGCAAGCTGGGAAGACCTCGCTCGCAAAGTTACCGAAGCAGGCGCAGATATGATTGAAATGAACTTATCATGTCCTCAAATGACATCTCACGCGATGGGAAGTGACGTTGGTACTAACGCTGAACTATGTAAGAAATACTGTCAAGCTGTTAAACGTGGATCTAAACTCCCTATGATGGCAAAAATGACACCAAATATCACTGATATGGTGCCAGTTGCTAAAGCCTGTTTAGAAGGTGGAGCGGATGGTATTGCTGCGATTAACACCATCAAGTCAATATGTAATATTGATTTAGATAAGATAATTGGTATGCCAATTGTTAACGGTAAATCCGCAATCTCTGGATATTCAGGAAAAGCAGTTAAACCAGTAGCCTTAAGATTTATTCAACAAATGAGAACAGCTATTCCTAATCTAGAAATCTCTGGTATCGGAGGATGTGAAACTTGGGAAGACGCTGCGGAATTCATTTTAGTGGGTTCCAAAACTATTCAAGTTACTACTGCGATTATGCAGTACGGCTATAGAATCGTTGAAGATTTATGTAACGGCTTAATGCACTATATGGAAGAACAACATGTTGATCACTTAGAGCAATTAGTGGGCAAGGCTAATAAGAACATTATTCCTGCTGAAGAACTTGATAGAGACTATATCGTCTATCCGGAAATTGATAAGGAAAAATGTGTTGGTTGTGGCCGCTGCTACATCTCTTGTTATGATGGAGCTCACCAAGCTATGGAGTGGGATGAAGAATCTAGAAGACCAAGCTGTAACCACGATAAATGTGTTGGCTGTCTCTTGTGCGGACATGTCTGCCCAGTCGGCGCTATTTCTAAAGGTGAAATTGTCTTTAAAAAGACCGCTAAACCAGGAAGAAAAGTCCAAGACGTTAGATTATAATCTAAAATCATAAACAACTAGGAGAGTTTCATTTCTCTCCTTTTTTTGTTGATTGATTTTTATACAAGAAAATTTCAAAAAACGTAAAAATCTTGTACAAATAAATATGAAAATTTGTTATCTCAATATTTTCCTTTAAAAAAGTTAAACAACATGATAATGTAATTTTAGTGTCACCCGTGGTAGTTAACGACTACCGCCTAGAGGGACACTTTTTATTTTGCTTTCTTTTTAATTATTCTTAGCCAAATACGCTTATAGTCTTTAGGGTGGAGCTTATAATCATTTAATATTTCTTTTAGAATTTTTTTCTCATCAATAGACATATCATCTCTTATAAACGAAATTTCGTCCCAGTTTGTTGGATTATGAATTTGTAAGTTTTTATGATGTCCACTTTTCTGACTGTGAGTTAATCCTAAATTGAAATAACATAAACCGTCATCTGATTCTGCAAATACAATAACAGGGTGTTTACGTTTTTTGTTGATTCGCAGGTGCCATTTAATAAATTTCATAAAAATACCTCTCAATTATATAAGAGTGAAAAAAAACGAAAATTTGTGAAAAAAATTTTTTGGATTTCCTTTATTAACTTTGTTAATATTTTTTTTAAAACCAGATTTGTAATTCCTATATGCAATTTTATATTGCCTATAGATTTTATATTCCTTAAAATAATATCGCTGAAATATTACTTAGTAATATAAAAGGAGGGCCTATATGGCACATTTACAAGGCGCTGCTGTGAAGCAAATCACAGAGATCGTAAATCGATATAAAGGAGAAGGAACTCCATTAATGATGATTCTTTCTGATATTCAAAAGGAATACGGATATATTCCTCTAGAAGTTCAGGAATTAGTTTCATTATTAACTGGTATCCCAGTGAGTGAAATTTACGGTGTTGTCACTTTCTATTCATTCTTCTCACTTACACCAAAAGGCAAATACGTTGTTGGTGTTTGCTTAGGTACTGCATGTTACGTCAAAGGCTCTCAATTAGTCTTAGATAAATTTGAAGAATTACTTGGTATTAAACCAGGTGAAACTACCCCAGACGGCTTATTCACATTAGATGCATTACGTTGTGTTGGAGCGTGTGCGATTGCTCCAGCGGTTTCTATTAATGGTAAAGTTCACCCAATGGTCCAAGTAAGTCACGTTGAAAAAATTATTTCTGATATAAGAAGAAAAGAAGAGGAGGTAAGTGGATATGGTCAAAATTAAGTCTAGTGAAGAACTTATTCAAAAACACGAAGCTGAACATAAATGTTTAGATCAAAAGTTCCACTGCGAACCTGGTAAGAAAGCAATCGTTGTTTGTGGTGGTACAGGATGTTTATCCTCTGATAGTAGAGAAATCTTAGAAAGATTCCATCACTTAATTAAAGAACATCACTTAGAAGATAAAGTGACCGCGAATATCGTTGGTTGCTTTGGCTTCTGTTCTCAAGGTCCATTTGTCAAAGTCTTCCCAGAAGATACTTTATACACAAAAGTCAAAGTTGAAGACTGTGAAGAAATTATTGAAAAAGACATTATGGATGGAAAAGTTGTGGAAAGACTATTATTCGTTGATCCATTAACTCATCATAAAGTTGCTCAACAACATGAAATTCCATTCTATAAATTACAAAAAAGAGATATTGCCTTAAAAGGTAATGCCGAAATTAATCCTGAAGATATTAATGAAGCTTTAGGCCAAGGTGCTTTCTTAGCCTTAAATAGAGCCCTTCATATGGATCCTCAAGAAGTCATCGATGAAGTATTAAAATCAGGCTTACGTGGTAGAGGTGGCGCTGGCTTCCCAACTGGAAGAAAGTGGCAATTCGCTCACGATGTGAAATGTGATGAAAAATACGTCGTTTGTAATGGTGATGAAGGTGATCCAGGAGCATTTATGGATCGTAGTATCATCGAAGGTAACCCAATTAACGTTATTGAAGGTATGATGATTGAAGGTTACGCCATTGGTGCTCAAAACGGTTATTTCTATATCCGTGCTGAATATCCTGTCGCTGTGGCAAGATTAAGAAACGCTATCAAACAATGTGAAGAAATGGGCTTATTAGGAGACCATATCTTAGGAACAGACTTCTCGTTCCACTGTCATATTAGACTTGGCGCTGGTGCCTTCGTTTGTGGAGAAGAAACCGCTTTACTTAACTCTATTGAAGGTAAAAGAGGTATGCCTCGTCCACGTCCACCTTTCCCAGCAGTGAAAGGCTTATGGGATAAACCATCTGTTATTAATAACGTGGAAACACTCGCTAACGTTCCTTATATCTTATTACACGGAGCTGATGCTTATGCTTCTATTGGTACTGAAAAATCTAAAGGTACTAAAGTGTTTGCTCTTGGTGGAAAAGTCAATAACGTTGGTTTAGTAGAAGTTCCTATGGGAATTACCTTAAGACAATTAATCTTTGATATTGGTGGTGGTATCCCTAACGGTAAGAAATTTAAAGCTATTCAAACTGGTGGACCTTCTGGAGGTTGCTTAACTGAAAAAGATTTAGACACTCCAATTGATTACGATAACTTAATCGCTGCAGGTTCTATGATGGGATCTGGAGGAGCGATTGTTATGGACGAAGATAACTGTATGGTCGACGTCGCTAAATTCTATATGACATTTATTTGCGATGAAAGTTGCGGAAAATGTTCTCCATGTAGAATTGGCACCAAACGCTGCTTAGAATTATTAACTAAGATTACTGACGGTAAAGGCACAATGGAAGATCTTGATGAACTAAAGAATTTAGCTAATGTCATTAAGAGCAATTCCTTATGTGGCTTAGGACAAACTGCTCCTAACCCAATCTTATCAACAATGAATGCATTCTATGATGAATATGTCGCTCATATTAAAGATAAGAAATGTCCTGCTCATGTTTGTAAGAACTTAATGCAATATAAAATTATTGAAGACCGCTGTGTTGGATGTGGCATGTGTGCAAGAAACTGTCCAGCCAGTGCGATTGCTAAAACTGATATCGTTCCAGTTGGTAAGAGTGAATCTATGCCTCTTAGAGTCCATAGAATTAATCCAGATAACTGTGTGAAATGTGGATTATGTATCGCTAACTGCCGATTCGGCGCCATTATTAAGGACTAAGGAGGGAAATGCCATGAGTTTAGTGAATATTAAAATTGATGGAAAAGATTTCCAAGTTGAAAGCGGATTAACAATTTTAGAAGCCGCGAGAAAATGTGGATTCATCATTCCTAGTTTATGTGCCTTTAATAACGGCAAATGTTCTAGAGCAAGCTGTAGAGTTTGTTTAGTAGAAGTTAAAGGTGCTAGAGGATTAGTAGCATCTTGTGTTTATCCGGTTGCCGAAGGCATGGAAATTTCTATTTCTTCCCCTAAGGCTGTTGAAGCTAGAAGAGCTTCAGTGGAATTAATCTTATCTAACCACCATAAAAACTGTTTACAATGTGAGAAAAATGGACACTGCGAATTATTAGAAGTTTCTAAAATGGTCGGGGCAAGAGATCATATGTATGAAGGAGAACAAACTCCTGCTACTATTGATGAACTCGCACCAGGCTTAATTAGAGATACATCAAAATGTATTTTATGTGGTAGATGTATTGAAAGATGTAAAGAAGCCCAAGGTATTTCTATCTTAGGCTTTGAAAATAGAGGCTTCCAAACAATTGTTTCTCCTGTTGGAAATAGAAGTTTTGCTACTTCTCCATGTTTACAGTGTGGACAATGTGTTAATGTCTGTCCTACTGGCGCTTTAATGGAAAAGAGCGAAATTGCTAAAGTTGACGAAGCTTTTAAAGCTGGTAAGAAAGTGATTGTACAAACCGCTCCTGCGGTTAGAGCGGCCATTGCTGAAGAATTTGGCGAAAAGATTGGTACCCCAGGTACTGGTAAGATGGTCGCTGCGCTTCATAGACTCGGCTTCTATAGAGTATTTGATACTAATTTCGGTGCTGATTTAACCATTATGGAGGAAGCACACGAATTACTTCAAAGAATCAAAAAAGGTGGAGTATTACCTCAAATTACTTCCTGTTCTCCAGGATGGATTAATTATTTGGAATATTACGCCCCAGAATTAATTCCAAATGTCTCTACTTGTAAATCCCCACATATGATGGTTGGCGCGATTATCAAGAGCTATTTTGCTAAGAGTCATGATATTGACCCTAAAGACATCTTTGTGGTTTCTATTATGCCTTGTACTGCTAAAAAGTATGAAAGACAAAGAAAACAAATGCCTAATGATGTTGATGCGGTCTTAACAACTAGAGAACTCGCTAAGATGATTAAACGTAGCGGTATCAACTGGTCTAAACTTCCTGAAGAAGAATTTGATCCTGATTTATTAGGTGATTATAGTGGCGCTGGTGTCATCTTTGGTGTAACTGGCGGAGTTATGGAAGCTGCTTTAAGAACTGCTTACTATTGGCTTACTGGAAAAGAATACGGCAAAATCGAATTCCACGAAGTAAGAGGCCAAGAAGCTATTAAAGAAGCTGATATTAATATTGAAGGTACAGTGGTTAAAGTCGCTGTTACTAGCGGTATGAAAAACGCCAAAGTCTTATTAGATCAAATTAAAGAAGGTAAATCACCATATGCCTTTATTGAAATCATGTGTTGCCCAGGCGGTTGTATCAATGGTGGTGGTCAACCTTATGTTAAGCCGCTCTTCTTAGTTAATGAAGATGATAATATCTTAGAAACCTATAGAGCAAAAAGAGCAAGTGTTCTTTACAAAGAAGATGAAAGACAAGTTATTAGACAATCTCATAATAACAAGGACATTCAAAAACTCTATAAAGACTTCTTAGGTGAACCAGGAAGTGAACTTGCTGAAGAATTATTACATACTTCATATTGTTCTGATAGAGAAAAATATCCAGTTAAATAATAATTAAATAAATGAACCGCTTGATAATCATCAGGCGGTTTTTTTCGCAGCAAAATTTGCAAAATTTGGTACTCCAGTACTAAAAATGCCTGATTTTGTTGTATTTTACATTTTACGAATAATATTATTATTCCCAATAAAATCAATAATGATATAATCTTTACTGAAAATGGCAATCAAATTATATAACTCATTAACTAATAAAGTAGAAGAATTTCATCCTTTGAAAGAGGGCGAAGTGTCAATGTATGTCTGTGGACCTACAGTTTATAACTACCCTCATATTGGAAATATGCGTCCAGTAGTGGTTTTTGATACTTTAAGAAGATTCTTTACATATATTGGATATAATGTGACTTATGTATCTAATTTCACTGATGTTGATGATAAAATCATCAATGAAGCAATTAAACAAAATAAGTCTGAAAAGGAATTAACTGAATTCTATATCAATGAATTTAAAAAGACCACGAAGGCAATTGGTAGTCAAATTCCTTCAATTACTCCTAAAGTCACTGAATACATACCTGATATTATCAATTATATTGATAACTTAGTGAAAATTGGTGCAGCTTATGTAGTGGACGGAGATGTCTATTTTAGAGTGCCAAAAATTAAAGATTATGGAACGTTAAGTGGGATTAATGTTGAAGACTTAGTAGTTGGTGCTCGTATAGAAGAAAATTCTCATAAAGAATCTCCTCTTGATTTTGCTTTATGGAAAAAGACCGATAAAGGAATAAATTGGACTTCTCCTTGGGGAAATGGTAGACCTGGCTGGCACACTGAATGTACTGTTATGATCGATAAAATCTTTCCAAGCCACTTTATTGATATTCATGGCGGTGGATATGATTTAAAATTCCCTCATCACGAAAATGAAATTGCTCAAAGCGAAGCTACGCATGGCAATAAAATAGCGAATTTATGGATGCATAATGCATTTATTAATTTTGGTAATGAAAAAATGTCTAAAAGTTTAGGCAATGTAGTCTATGCAAAAGACTTAATTGCTAAAGTTGGTGGAGCAGTCACTAGATTAGTTATTTTATCAACTCATTACCGTCAACCTGTTAATTTTACTGAAGATACAGTCTCTGCAGCTGCTCAAGAAATAGCCAAAATGAAAATGGTTAATAAACAAATGGCATTAAAACTTCAATCTGCAGATATGGATTTAACAAAAGGACAAGCAACCTACATAAATGAATTTTTAAATGCGCTTTCTGATGACCTAAATACTGCTAATGCGTTGACTGAATTGTATAACGTTATTAAACTTGCTAATCAAGAAATTAGAATTAAAGAACCTGACTATAATAAGTTATTAGATCTCTTCAAATCTATTAATGATATGTTCTATATATTGGGATTAGATATTCCATATGTAAAAATGGACGAAAATGATAAAAAACTCTATCAAAACTACCTAAAAAGTAAAGAAAATAAAGATTTTGAACTTTCTGATAAACTCCGTGAAGAGCTTATTACTAAGGGAATAATGTAATAAAAATATTATTATGGAAAAAGAAAATATTAATCTCATTTTTGGGAGGAATCCAGTTAAGGAAGCTTTAAGGGCTAATCGTGTAACTAAAGTCTTTATCGCGAATAATTTTTCCGATAAAGAAATTAACTTACTTCTACAAGAAAAGAAGCCGTATATCAAAGTGATTTCAAATAATGAATTAGATTCTAAATGTCATGGCATCCACCAAGGCATAATGGCAGAAATCAAACCTTATGAGTATCTCGATTTAGATGAGATTATTAGGCGCTCTAGAAAAGTTGAAGTTCCGATTGTTGTCATCCTTGACGGAATTAATGATACACACAATTTGGGGGCAATCTTAAGATCGTGTGATGTTTTTAACGTTACCGGTGTAATTATTCCTAAGCATAACCAAGTTCCTCTCAATGCGACAGTTGCTAAAAGTAGTGCAGGAGCAATTAATTTTGTTCCGGTAGCCCAAGTTTCTTCTTTAAATCAAACTATCCAAAAATTAAAAGATAACGGATTCTGGGTTGTATCTACTGATGGCAGTGCAAAAGTTGATTATAATCAACTTAAGTATGATTTTCCTGTTGCTCTAGTTATTGGATCTGAAGGAAAAGGGGTCTCTTCTTTAATTATTAAAAATTCAGATTATGTTGTTAAAATTCCTCAGTATGGCCACGTTAATTCGCTTAATGCATCGGTCGCTGCTGGTATTTTGTTAGCGAGAATTAGAAATTAAACATAAAAACCTTAACTGGTAGTACTCCTGAAGGGAGTTTTTTTATGTTTGAAAAATTCAAAGACAAAACTGACAACGAGCTAGTTTTGCTATACAAGAAGCAACGTAATGATGATGTTGAGTTTGAGTTAATTTCTCGATATCAAAGATTTTCAAAGAAGCTAGCAAGAGAACTTTTTGATAAGTTCAATTTCTTATATCAAGTCGAATACGAAGATATTTATTGTATTTGCCTTGGTGCGCTATTTTCTTCTATTCGAAGTTTTTATGATAATAACAGTGTTTTTTATTGTTATTGGAAAACAGCAGCGATTAATGAAGTGACTTCATATGTTAGTAAATTTACTAACATTCATAAAAGTAATATCGATGACTTTTTTAATTTAGAAGAAGGTGTTTCTTATAATAGTTTCTTAAAAGAAAAAGCGCAAAATATGGAAAGCGATTTTATCTATAGTTTTAATTTAGATGAGATTCTATCTAATCGTAAACACAATTTTGCTCAAAAGGACGTAGATGTTTTTCGTCTCTATTTAGCGGGCTACACAATTAGAGATATCATGAAGTTAACAAACTCTACTTATAGCAAAGTTAGATACCAAATTGATTCTGTCAGACATAAATTAGCAAATATTTTGTTCAATCAATAGAATGAAACAAAATAACTTGTTATAATAGTCGACATGAAATGCGTATCCATTAAAAACTTATCTTATGCATATATCAAAGATAGACCAGTTATTAAAGATTTATCTTTACAAATTAACCAAGGCGAATATGTTTCTCTTGTTGGACATAATGGATGTGGTAAATCTACCCTTGCTAAATTATTAGTAGGTCTATTATTCCCTAATGAAGGAAATATTGAGATATGTGGATTAGAGTTAAATAACAAGAATATTAATGAGATACGTAAAAAAGTTGCGATCGTCTTCCAAAATCCTGATAACCAATTTATCGGGGCGACCGTGGAAGATGATATAGCCTTTTCTTTAGAGAACATGTGTGTCCCTAGAGAGAAGATGCTAACTTTAGTGAAAGAATACGCTCAAAAAGTCGGAATGGAGCAATTCCTAACTAAAGAGCCAGGATATTTATCTGGAGGACAAAAACAAAGAGTCGCAGTTGCGGACGCTTTAATTAGAAATCCAGAAATATTAATTCTTGATGAAGCTACTAGTATGCTTGATCCAGCCGGCAAGCAAGATATTTTAAATTTGGTCAAAAAGATGAGAAGCGAGAATCCTAATCTCACCATTATTTCCATTACTCATGACATTGATGAAGCGTATGATTCTGACCGAATTATTTTAATGCATGAAGGAGTAAATGTACTCAGTTGTAAACCTAGTGAATTATTTGAAAAAACCGACATTATTTCAAAATATAACCTAGATTTGCCGTTTATTATTGAATTAAAGACCAAAATTAAAGAGTTAGGAATTGATGTTAATGAGTCAGATTCTTTAGATAGCATTGGAGAGAAAATATGCAAATTAAAATAATGAATCTCTCCTATACTTATTTAGCTAAGACACCTAATGAAGTAGAAGCACTTCATGATGTAACTTTAGAGATGCCGGAAGGTAAAATTACTTCGATTATCGGACATACTGGGAGCGGGAAATCCACACTTATTCAAACGCTTAACGGATTACTTATTCCTACCAGTGGAGAAGTCCATGTTGGTGATTTTGTTGTCACTAATAAAAAAAAGAAGAACAAAAAAATTAAAGAGTTAAGGAAATCTTTAGCGATTGTTTTCCAGTTTCCAGAATATCAACTATTTGAAGAGACTGTAGAAAAAGATGTAGCCTTTGGATTAAAAAATTATGGAGTTAAAGAGCCTGAGGCGATTGAATTAGCTCATAAAGCCTTAGAAGAAGTTGGCATTGATAAATCGTTTTATAAACGTAGTCCGTTTGAATTATCTGGTGGAGAAAAACGTCGTGTAGCGATTGCGGGAATTATTGCCTTAAATCCTGATATTTTAGTTTTAGATGAACCTACAGCTGGATTAGATCCTCGAGGAAGTAAGATTATTCTTAATTTAATTAAGAAATTCAATAAAGAAGGAAAAACCATAATTTTAGTCACTCATGATATGAACATTGTCCTTAATTATAGCGACCATGTCATTGTGATGAATGATGGTAAAGTGGTTTTTGAAGGCACTCCAAGTACTTTATTTAATGGAGATATTTCTCAATACTCAATTGATGTTCCTGAATTATTTAAATTTGTTAAGATTTTAGAAAACAAAGGCATGAAATTAGATATATCTAATATCAGAACAATTGATGATCTAATTAATCAACTTAAGGAGAAAAGATGAATAATTTAACATTTGGTCGATATTCTCCGTTTAACACCTTCACTCATAAGCTAGATCCAAGAAATAAAATTTTCTTGATGATTGTTTTATTTGTCTGTGTCTTTTTAAAGGTTACTGTCTGGTCATCTACTTTAATTATGGCTGGCACTTTATTCTTATTTATGATTTTGGTGATGCTTATTTCTAAAGTAAGTATATTGTCTTTGCTTAAAAGTTTAGGAGCAATGTGGTTTTTGTTCCTCTTCTTATTAGTGATATATATGTTTGTTCCTAATCCCGCATATAGCCCAGAACATGTGGCGTTTAGAATTAATAATTATCCAGTTTATTATGACGCTTTTATTCAGTGGGGATATATTGTCATTAGATTAGTGATGATGTTAATGGTGACAATGATTTTAACTAGCACCACTAAACCGATGGATTTAACTTATGGCTTAGAGTGGTATTTAACTCCACTTAAACTAGTGAAATTCCCGTCACATATTGTGGCGATGACTTTAAGCATTGCTTTAAGATTTATTCCAACTCTTATTGATGAGACTAATAGGATTATTAAAGCTCAATCTTCTAGAGGTGTGGATTTTAATCGTGGTGGAATCTTTAAAAGATTCAAAGCAATATTTGCTTTAATAATTCCTTTATTTGTCTCTGCGATTACTCGAAGTGAAGAATTATCTGATGCGATGGAAGCTAGAGGCTATGACCCATACGCTAAAAGAACTAGATATAGAAAATTACAATTCCATATTGTGGATTTATTAGCCTTAATAATTGTTTTAGTAGTATTTGGAGCGATTTTATTCTTAGTTATATATAATAATCATTATCAACAAGTAGATATAATCTACTGGATTAGTGGAGTACACCCAATTATATGAGAATCTTAGCGTTAACTAAATATAAAGGGACTAACTATGCGGGTTGGCAAAGACAACCTAATGCTTTATCTATACAGCAAGTAATTGAAGAACAATTATCTAAATATTTTAATCGCGAAATCACTATCTATGGAGCGGGCCGTACTGACGCAGGAGTGCACGCTTTAGGACAACGATTCCACTTTGATATTGATGTTGATGAACTTGATATTGATCGACTTATCTATTCCTTAAATAAAATGCTTCCAGAAGATATATCTATTGAAGATATGGAAGAAGTGGAACCAGATTTTCACGCGAGATTATCCGCAAAAAGTAAAATCTATAATTACTTAATATCTTTTGAGTCTAAGTCACCTTTCTTTTACGATACATGTTATTTATGTCCTAAAAAATTTGATGTTCCTCTTTTTAAAGAGGCTCTTCAACATTTTGTGGGCAAACACAACTTTAAAAACTTCACATCTAAAGAAGAAGATAAAGATAACTTTGTTAGAGAAATCTACTCAATTGATGTCGTAGGAGAAGAAGAGTTCCTATCTATCACCTTTAGAGGGACAGGCTTCATGCGTTATATGATTAGATTTATTATCGGGTACGCGATGGATGTCGCATATGGGAAATACGATATCGATTCAATTGATGATTTGCTTAATGATGATAGTGAAAGACATATAACCGCTAGTAAAGCTCCTAGTAGAGGTTTATTGCTGGTCGCTGTAGAATACTAAGCCGCTTAATAAGCGACTTTTTAATTACAAACTTAAGTTTGTGCTTTTATCGTTTGGAATTTTTCAATATGCGAATTGCATACTTTAGGGGTCAAAATATGCAATTCAGCAATTAAAATTGCACAAAAAATGCTAAAAATATGCAATTTAAGTCCCGAAATTGCATAAAAATCCTCAAAAATATGCAATTTAGCAAATAACAATAAACTATTTATAAATCATCACATAGTGATATAATACATATCGGAAAAAATAGGAGAGATTATTATGGGAAGAGCACATGAAGTTAGAGCGAAAGCCATGGCTGCAACTGCTGCCGCACGGAGTGCGTTATTTATGAGAGCCAGTAAAGAAATCTATATGGCTGCTAGTAGAGGTGTTCCTGACCCAGATAGTAACTTAGCCTTAAGATCTGCTATTGAAAAATGGAAAGCGCAACACGTTACTAAAGACGTTATTGAAAGAGCGATTCAAAAAGCTAAAGGTGGCACTGCTGAATCTTATGATGAAGGTAGATACGAAGCCTTTGGCCCAGGTGGAAGTTTATTTATTATCGATACTTTAACTGATAACACTAACCGTGCTTTAGTGGAAGTTAGAACCGCAGTCACTAAAAAAGGTGGTCACTTAGGATCTGTTATCTTTAATTTCTATCAAGCTGGATTATTTGCTTTTAAAGGAAATAATAGAGATGAAGTTGAAGAGGCTCTTATCTTAGGGGATGTTGATGTCCAAGAAGTTACTGAAGAAGATGGAGAAATCGAAGTGGTGACTGCTCCTGAAGCATTCGCGAAAGCTAGAGAAGTTTTAGGAGAATTAGGTATAACAGAATTTGATACCGCTGAAGTGACTTTCTTACCAAATGAATATGTAGAAATCACCGATCCAGAAGATAGAAGAAAATTTGAAGAATTATGTGATATGTTAGATGAACTTCAAGATGTTCAAAACGTATACCATAATGTTAAATAATAATTTATTGATTTATATAAAAATTCGCATTGATGAAATGCGATTTTTTTATGCTTTAACCATGTTAGAGTTGACACTATACGTCTATAGAAGTATAGTAATGATGAGGAAACATTATGAATACTATAAAGTTATATCATGGATCACCTGTTATTGTTGAAAAACCACTATATGGTTTTGGAAAAAAATACAATGATTATGGACAAGGTTTTTACTGCACAGAACATATCGAATTAGCAAAAGAATGGGCATGTTCAATTAATGAAGATGGATTTGTAAATGAATATGAACTAAATATGGATAATTTATCTATTTTGAACTTATCCAGCAATCAATATCACATTTTAAATTGGTTAGCCATTTTATTAGATAACCGATTAGTGAACCTATCTACTCCAATTGCAGAAAGAGCAAGAAAATATCTCATAGATAATTTTTTACCTGATTATAAAAAATACGATCTAATTATCGGCTATAGAGCAGATGATTCATATTTTTTATTTGCTAGATCATTTATCAATAACGAGATATCTCTTAAACAATTAAGCTACGCAATGAAGTTAGGAAAACTTGGTGAACAATTTTGCTTAAAATCAGAAAAAGCATTTTCACAAATTAGTTTTGTAAAAGCAGAGATTGTTGAAAGCTCTAAATACCATTTTTTAAAGAAACAAAGAGATGAAAAAGCACGTTTAGATTTTTTAAAAGAATTAGAGAATGATGATCTTGATGGAATATATATCAGAGATATTATGCGTGAGGGATGGAAGAATGACGATCAAAGATTACGATAATCACTTTATAGAATACGTCATGAAAAACATGGGTGAAGCTTTTTGCTTTGCGGAATTATATGGTCACTTAGACTTAGATACTTTTATGACTTTATTCATTAGAAGTGGAGTGGCTAATGAAATAGAAACTGGTAATCCAGCTTATACTTTTGGCATTTCTGGAACAGAACTTGTTTATAAAATATATGAACGATCTGGAATAAAATTTAAAAAAAGAACGCCATTTTATGAAAGTGAGCGTTTGGATACATATTGGGCTGGATATATACTTGCTTATTATCAATATAAAACTGGATTAACTTATAAGTATATTCACGAACAAATATCAATCCATAAAATTCGTGAACTATATTACCCACTTCATGAAGCAAGCGAAGAAAAAGCTATTAATGTGATTTCTAAACTCATTAAAAAGAAATATGTTACTAGGCTTCAGCAAAGAAGAAAACTCTTAAATATATCCCAACAAAAATTAGCAATAAAGGCTGGTGTTAATATTAGAACACTTCAGGAATACGAAGTAGGAACAAAGAGTATAAACAAAGCTTCAGCCTTAACTGTATATAACCTTTCAAAAGTATTGAACTGTAATGTTAAGGATTTGTTAGAGCTAATTTAAAGGAAGGAGGTATTAATATGTTCCATAAAATATCAAATGTTATGGCAATCCCAGATTATAAAATAATGGTTATGTTCGAAAATGAAGTAGTGAAGGAATATGACTTAAAACCGTTATTTGAACAATATAAGCAATTTTGTAAATTAAAAGAAAATGAATTATATTATGACATTCATGTTGGTAAGGATAGATGTGGAGTGATTTGGGATGATGAAACCGATTTATCCAGTGAAGAAATTTGGGATAATGGTGTAACTTATAAAAAGCTTACTTTAAAAGAGCTAGAAAAAGAATTTGGATTAAAATAGTGAAAGAAGAACCCTAATGGGTTCTTTTTTGTTGTGTTTATTCGGTATTGGTAAATAATCAATAATTATATTGATTTAAGTGAAATAAAAAGAATATAATTTAACTCGGCACTAGCCAAAAATAATGAAGTCCCCGGTAAGGAATAAGTTAGTTTGGTAAAG
>Ga0247611_10003240_pt1 | contig 24457 bp, 16 predicted proteins | sample 177DNAGHGhighgp2_FD_192422 | JGI IMG/M metagenome (GOLD analysis project Ga0247611, IMG submission 192422) | Sheep rumen microbial communities from Palmerston North, Manawatu-Wanganui, New Zealand - 1770 DNA GHGhigh gp2 | ecosystem: Host-associated > Mammals > Digestive system > Stomach > Rumen... | reverse complement strand
CCATCCCGAACAGAGAAGTTAAGCCCAGGCGCGCCGATGGTACTGCACCGCAATGTGGGAGAGTAGGTCGCCGCCTTTTTGAAACAGCAGTCTTTCAGGAAATCTCCTGCGAGACTGCTTTTTTGTTTTGACTCATTGGTGTTATGCTTAAAACTTAATTGAATAATAAATGGTTGTTAGAATTGTGCAGTCGGAGTACGATTTTAAGGGTGGTAATCGTTTAAAAAGGGCTTTATAAGTTTAATTTTTTATTTAATTTGGGCATACAAAAAAAATATATTATCTTTGTACTCGAAATTAAAATGGAACTATATATGGATAGTAAAATTCAAGAACTAACAGACAAACTCTTAAGTGAGGGCGTAGAAAAAGGAAAGTTGGAAGCTGAAAAGATAATCGCATCAGCTAAGGACGAATCTGCTGCAATTATTGCAGACGCAAAGAAAAAAGCTGATGAGATTATTGCAGCTGCTAAGAAGGAGTCGGAGTCTCTTAATGAGAATACAAAGTCTGAGTTGAAAATGTATTCGGCTCAGGCATTGAGCGCTTTGAAGACTGAGGTGGCCAACGTGCTTACCAATAATGTTGTAAGTGAGGTTGTTAAGCAATCAGTGGCAGATAAGGACTTTATGAATAAGTTTTTACTAAAGCTTGCAGAGAAATGGGGAGCACAGGAAGATATTGTTATTTCTGCTGAAGATGCGGAGGGTTTGAAGGCTGTGTTTGCAAAACAGGCAAAGTCGTTGCTTGACAAGTCAGTTAAGATTGAAGGTGTTCATGGACAGAAGGCATTGTTTACAATCGAACCTGCTGACGGCTCGTATAAGGTGAATTTCGGTGAAGAAGAGTTTGAAGATTACTTCAAGTCTTTCCTCCGCCCACAGCTGGTAGATATGCTATTCTAAAGAAAGATGGGGAGTTACTATTGTTTAATGGCTGGCTTGCCTGATATATCTTTGAGTGATACGAAGAAGGCACCAACGGTAGCTGAATTGAAAGAGGAATGTGAGAATGTCCTCTCCGATTCGGACAAGAAGTTGATGTTCTATTTCTTCCTGAAATATGATTGTCAGAATATCGTCAGACTATTGAAAAACCCAGATGCACAATTGTTGGCGAATGGTAATTTCAGTCTAGAACAATACCAAGACTTGATTACCTCAGCGAGGGAGATGAACTTTAATGTACACCGCTACCCGACTTTCATGTCAATATATGCTCGAGAGTATAACTATAACAAGGATACGGCGGGTTTCTTTGCGGAAGATGCGATGATGTTGGAGTACTATAAGTATGCGATGGGTTGTTCCAACAAAATGATTGCTGATTGGTATGAGTTTAATTTTAATGTCACGAACATCCTTACTGCGATGATAGCGCGTAAGAATGGTTGGAATGTGGGCGATTTTATTCAGGGTGATAATGAAGTGACAGAGATTATACGTACAAATAATTCCAAGGATTTCAGCCTTTCGACAGAGTACGATTATGTGGCCGACCTGATGAAAGTAGTAGATGAGACCGACCCTGTGCAGAAAGAGAAGAAGATAGATGCGTTTAAGTGGTCCTGGCTTGATGAACGTACGTTCTTCGACATCTTTTCCATTGATGCTGTGTTTGCATATTTCTGCAAGCTGGAAATGTTGGAACGTTGGGAACATCTAGATGTAGAAGAAGGTAAGGAAACGTTTAAACAGATTATTGAAAATCTGCGCGGCGAAGCAAAAGTACCCGAAGAATTCGTTAGATAGAAAGATAATAAAGACAATATAATATGACAAAAGGAACTGTAAAAGGCGTAATCGCCAACATGGTAACGCTAGGCGTAGACGGTCCTGTGGCTCAAGGTGAGATTTGTTACATTGAGACAGGTGGTGACCGTTTGATGGCAGAGGTTATCAAAGTAGTTGGTTCTGATGTGTATGTTCAAGTGTTTGAATCGACACGTGGACTTAAAGTCGGAGCACCTGCTGATTTTACTGGTCACATGCTTGAGGTGAAACTTGCTCCAGGTATGTTATCCAAAAACTTTGACGGTTTGCAGAACGACCTCGACAAGATGGAAGGTGTCTTCCTGAAACGTGGTCAGTACACCAATCCACTGGACGAAGATCGTATTTGGGATTTCGAGCCTTTGGTAAAAGTGGGTGACGAAGTGCAATCATCTGATTGGTTGGGTAAGGTAGAAGAGAACAGCCAACCGCTGAAAATCATGGTACCTTTCCAAATGGAAGGAAAGGCCACAGTCAAGCAGATAGCTGCAGCAGGTCAGTATAAGATTACGGATACAATTGCTGTGCTTGTGAAAGAAAATGGCGAAGAAGTTAAAGTTGATATGATTCAGCATTGGCCAGTGAAGTTCGCTATGACTAACTACAAGCAGAAACCCCGTCCATTTAAGTTGCTAGAGACAGGTGTGCGCACAATTGATACGTTTAATCCTATCGTAGAAGGAGGAACTGGTTTCATCCCTGGACCTTTTGGAACGGGTAAGACGGTGCTTCAACATGCAATATCAAAGCAGGCAGAAGCTGATATCGTTATCATTGCGGCTTGTGGTGAGCGTGCGAACGAAGTAGTGGAAATCTTTACAGAATTCCCAGAATTGATAGACCCTCATACAGGACGTAAGCTGATGGAGCGTACCATCATCATTGCTAATACATCGAACATGCCGGTTGCCGCTCGTGAAGCATCTGTTTACACAGCGATGACGATGGCAGAATACTACCGTTCGATGGGTTTGCGCGTGTTATTGATGGCAGACTCTACATCACGTTGGGCTCAAGCTTTACGTGAAATGTCGAACCGTATGGAGGAGTTGCCAGGACCTGATGCGTTCCCAATGGACCTTGGAGCCTTGATTAGTAACTTCTATGGTCGTGCAGGGTATGTTTTCTTGAATAATGGTGAGGTTGGTAGTATTACCTTCATAGGTACGGTATCACCAGCCGGTGGTAACCTAAAGGAACCTGTGACGGAGAATACAAAGAAGGTGGCACGCTGTTTCTACGCTTTGGAGCAGGATCGTGCAGATAAGAAACGCTATCCTGCTGTAAACCCAATTGACTCATACTCTAAGTATCTTGAATATCCTGAGTTTGCTGAGTATATTTCTAAGAAGATTAATGACGAGTGGATACCAAAGGTATTGGCATTGAAGACTCGCATGCAACGAGGAAAGGAAATTGCAGAGCAAATCAACATTCTCGGTGATGACGGTGTACCAGTGGACTATCATGAGACATTCTGGAAGTCAGAAGTTATCGATTATGTCATCCTTCAGCAGGATGCGTTCGATGAGATTGATGCTGTTACTTCTTTGGAGCGCCAGGAAGAGATTCTGAACCTGGTGACAGAGATATGTGAGATTGACTTTAAGTTCGACAATTTCCTTGATGTCGTGGATTACTTCAAGAAGATGATTAACCTGTGCAAGCAGATGAACTACTCAGAATACAAGTCAGCACAATATAATGACTATGTAGCTCAGATTAAAGCAATGGTTGAACCACATAAAGTAGCATAATCACTATGGCAAAAGCATTCCAAAAAGTATATACAAAGATCAGCCAAATCACAAAGGCAACATGCTCTTTGAAGGCTAAAGGTGTTGGTTATGACGAGTTGGCTACCATTAATGGTAAGTTGGCTCAGGTGGTAAAGATTGCTGGCGATGACATTACTCTCCAGGTGTTTGAAGGCACAGGTGGCATTCCAACGAATGCCGAGGTAGTGTTCCTAGGGAAGTCTCCTTCGTTAAAGGTAAGTGACCAGCTCGCCGGACGTTTCTTCAACGCATATGGTCAGCCTATTGATGGAGGACCAGAGATTGAGGGTAAGGAAGTCGAGATTGGTGGTCCATCAGTTAACCCCGTACGACGTAAACAGCCAAGCGAATTGATTGCAACTGGTATTGCAGGTATCGATTTGAACAATACTTTGGTATCTGGTCAGAAGATTCCTTTCTTTGCTGACCCAGACCAGCCGTTCAACGAAGTGATGGCGATGGTGGCATTGCGTGCAAAAGCCGACAAGATTATCCTTGGCGGTATGGGTATGACCAACGATGACTATTATTTTTTCCGCAATACATTTTCAAATGCTGGAGCACTTGACCGTATCATCAGTTTCATGAATACAACAGAAGACCCTGCGGTGGAGCGTTTGTTGGTACCCGATATGGCACTTGCTGCAGCGGAGTATTTCGCAGTGGAGAAACACGAGAAAGTTCTTGTGTTGCTGACTGATATGACATCGTATGCAGACTCACTCTCTATCGTGTCGAATCGTATGGACCAGATTCCTTCAAAGGACTCTATGCCAGGTTCGCTTTATTCAGATTTGGCAAAGATTTACGAGAAGGCAGTACAATTCCCAGATAGTGCAGGAGGCGGTTCTATCACCATTATAGCAGTAACAACCCTTTCTGGTGGTGACATCACACATGCCGTACCAGACAATACGGGTTACATTACTGAAGGTCAGCTGTATCTTCGTCGTGATTCTGACATCGGTAAGGTTATCGTTGATCCATTCCGTTCACTTTCACGTCTGAAACAACTTGTTGCAGGTAAGAAGACAAGAAAAGACCATAGTCAGGTGATGAATGCGGCAATTCGTTTGTATTCTGATGCTGCCAATGCAAAGACGAAGTTGGAGAATGGTTTCGATCTCACAGACTATGATAATCGTTGTTTGGACTTCGCAAAGGACTATGCGGATAAGTTGCTTGCAATCGATGTAGACCTTGACACAACTGAGATGCTTGATGTTACATGGACATTGTTCCAAAAATACTTCAAGTTGGAGGAAGTTAATATTAAGAAAGAATTTACCGATATCTACTGGAAGTAAATGGCGATAAAGTTTCAATATAACAAAACATCGCTTCAGCATATCGAGAAACAGCTGAAGATGCGACAGCGTACCTTGCCAATCATCAAGAGCAAGGAGACAGCTTTGCGTCTTGAGGTGAAGAAGTGTAAGGAGGAAGCTGTTGAGTTGGAAAAGAAATTGGAACAGCAGATTCAAGGATATGAATCCATGTATGCACTTTGGGGGGAGTTCGACGCTTCGTTGGTCTCACTGAAAGATGTAGAGATGGATGTAAAGAAGATAGCCGGAGTGCGCGTTCCTATTCTTACCAATATCCGTTTGGATGTAAAGCCGTTTGGTGTGTTCAGTGCTCCAAAGTGGTATTTCGATGGAATCAACCTTTTGCAAGGACTTGCCAAGACAGCTGTTGAGCATGAGTTTGTTGCAGCAAAATTAGGTTTGCTTGACCATGCTCGTAGGAAAACAACACAGAAGGTGAACCTCTTTGAGAAGGTGCAGATTCCTGGCTATCAGGAGGCCATTCGTAAAATCAAACGTTTTATGGAAGACGAAGAGAACCTCTCTAAGTCTTCTCAGAAGATATTGAAGGCTTTGCAAGAGAAACGTAGGCAGGCAGATGCTCCTATAGAGGCTGAAGAAGATGAAGAAGGAAAGGAGGACGAGGTATGATTCAGAAGATGAAGAAATTCACATTCCTTGTCACTAACAAGGAATACAATCAGTTCCTTGCAAGCATTCGTCAGTTAGGTGTTGTACATATTGAGGAACTCCAGAAGGGTGCTACGAGTGAGGAACTCCAATCCAATCTTGCGCTTGCTGAGCGCTATAAGCATGTGTTCTCTATTCTTGATTATGCAAAAGATGCTTATACGGTTTCCGATGTAGTTACTCCTCTTTCTTTGGATGATACGTCGCAGGACGCTTTGCTCAATAGTGTGGAACGATTGAGTGACGATGAGTTAGAGTTGAAGCATCAGCTCGATGCTGTGGAGAAAAACATAACTGCACTCGAGCCTTGGGGAGAATTCCAATGGGATACAATTCATGAGTTGGAGCAGCAAGGGTATATCGCTTCGTTTTATGTTTGTTCTTCAAAGTTGTTCAAGCAAGAATGGCGCGATCTGTATTATGCGACCCCTGTCAGTGACATCGGAGGTAAACTTTACTTCGTGACATTTACGAAGGAACTCCCAGATATTACTGCTGAGATGCTGACATTGCCAGAAAAATCACTTTCTACTTATGTAGCTGAGCAGGCAGATATAGAGGCGAAGATTGTGGCAGTTCATGACAAGATGCTTGCAGTGAATGATCAGTATCGTGATGTGCTTGCTGCCGGTCAGTTGGATAATGAGAACAATATATCATTGTCAAAAGTACATCTCAGCCATGAATCAATTGCTGATGATGCTGTTCGCTTATTGGTTGGGTGGACATTAGAGGAGAAGTCACAAGCTGTTGTGAATTATCTTGAGCAGAGTCATATTTACTATGAGTTAGCAGATCCAGACTTTGACGATGACGTGCCGATTCAGATACAAAACAATAAGTTCGCTTCGTTGTTCGAGCCTATTCTGCGCATGTATTCGTTACCAAACTATCATGATATCGATCCTTTGCCACTATTTGCACCGTTCTTCATGCTGTTCTTCGGACTCTGCATGGGTGATGCCGGCTATGGAACCCTCATCTTGATTGCTAGCATAGCTATTTGTGTGATGAAGCCAGGCATCCGTAAGTACGGATTGCTGGGAGCTTGCTTAGGTGGTATGACCATCATCTGTGGCTTGATTACTGGTACATTCTTTGGTATAGACCTTGCAACAGTAGAGTGGGATTGGATTCGTCCGATTCAACCCTATTTCCTAAATGATAGCAAGAAAGACTCATTCTTTGGTTATTCACCTATGATGGTTATCTCTGTCATTATTGGTCTCATACAAGTCCTTATCGGTATGACGATGGCAGGTTGCAAGGCTGTAAAGAACTACGGATTCATTTACGGAGTGGGCAAGTTTTCTTGGGTTTTGGCTCTTGTCAGTGCTACCATTTTGTTTGGTCTCCCATTGTTTGGAGTTGAGCTTTCGCAAGTCGTTCAGTACTTATTGTATGGATTGATAGGACTTTCTGTTCTAGGCATCTTCTTCCTCAATAGTCCTGCAGCCTATAAGAAGCCTGTAGTTGGTACCGCAAAGAACATCGGTTCTGGTATTTGGGCTACCTATGGAATGGCAACTGGTTTGCTGGGTGACCTCCTCAGCTACATCCGTCTGTTTGCGCTCGGATTGACTGGTGGAGTGCTTGGCAGTGTGTTCAATTCATTGGCCATCGACATGACCTCTTCGCTTGGTTGGGGTATCCGTTGGCTGCCACTTATTTTAATTCTGCTATTTGGACATGGTATAAACTTTGCCCTATGTATGATTTCTTCGTTTGTTCATCCTATGCGTCTTACATTCGTAGAGTATTTCAAAAATGCTGAGTTCGAAGGAGGAGGCAACGAATATGATCCGTTTAGATTAAAGAAAAACTAATTATAAACCCAGGGTTCCCCACACCAAGTTAAGCCCTTCTCATGGGTGGTAGGGGTTAATCCACAAAAAACATTTATCAAAACATTATGTCACCAATTTTATTAGCTTATGTGGGAATTGCCCTTGCTGTGGCACTTTCTGGAGTAGGCTCCGCTTACGGAGTAACAATTTGTGGTAACGCTGCAATTGGCGCTTTTAAGAAGAACCCAGGCGCATCTGGTTCGTACATCGGACTTGCAGCCCTTCCATCTTCTCAGGGATTGTACGGATTCGTTGGATTCTTCATCCTTAATCCGTTGGTTAGTGCAACCATCAATATGGGTCAGGCATCAGCCATCTTCGGTGCAGGTCTTGCTCTCGGTCTTGTTGCCCTCTTCTCTGCCATCCGTCAGGCAAAGGTCTGCGCTAACGGTATTAGCGCAATCGGAGGTGGTCACAAGGCATTTGGTACCACTATGGTGCTTGCTGTGTTCCCTGAATTGTATGCCATCCTTGGTTTGCTCGTGCTGATTCTTATCTCTGGCATTGTTCCTACTTTGGCATAAAACGAACACCAATTATTGAATTAGTCCCATTGGGCGACTGAAAGCAGGATAGGGTGATACTCTGTCCTGTTTTTATTTCCATACTGCAGAGCATTGATTATACTGCCGATGGCATGCCTTTCTGTTTCTATTCGTGAACGTTGATGCATTCTTCCTAACTCCTGATTTGTTGTTCGTACGTTTTTTGCATGATTTTCTTGCCATTTGCATATTTTTTTATTATCTTTGCACCGTAGATTAAAATTAATCCAATTGTCCTTTGTAAATAATTAATTGTATGATGAGACGTTTATTACCGTTTGCTGTATTTTTTATCACGATGATGGAAATCGTGTTGGCACAAGGTCCTAACCAATCGGGAACATACTATCAAGCTGCCGACGGAAAGAAGGGTGCAGAACTGAAGACAGCATTGTGTAACGTTATTTATAATCGTAATGAAGGCGGAGACCTTACTACAGCCTACAAGGCATTATGGACTCACTTCAAGACGACTGATGCTCGTCCAGATGGTTCGGTTTGGGATATGTATTCAAATAAACGCGCATTCACCTTTGATGTAGATCAAGCTGGAAATTACAAACAGGAAGGCGATGTGTACAATCGTGAGCATTCTTTCCCAAATAGTTGGTTTGGTGGCAAGGTAATGCCGATGTATACCGATTTGCACCACATGTATCCAACTGATGGTTTTGTCAACAATAAGCGCGACAATCATCCCTTTGGCGAAACGAACGGAGATAAGTATAAGTCGGCTAACGATTTCAGTAAGTTGGGTTCTTGCACTTTTGAGGGATATTCAGGAATTGTCTTTGAACCGAACGATGAATATAAGGGAGACTTTGCCCGTACTTATTTCTACATGGTGACTTGCTATGAGGAAAAGTTGCCAGATTGGTATGTTGCCTATGGGGTTAATAATGCTAGTGAAACTTCTAGAAATGCAGTCCTAGCTACGTTGGATGGTAACACTTATCCAGGGCTTAGTAGTTGGCAATTGAAATTGTTGATGAAGTGGTCGAAGAACGACCCTGTGAGCGAAAAAGAAATAAATCGTAACAATGCCGTCTATGCGATTCAGAATAATAGAAACCCTTTCATTGATTATGAGGGGTTGGAGGAATATATCTGGGGAGTAAATAAGGATGTTCCCTTTAGCTACGATAATTACGAGCCCATAACTTCCATTAGCGAAGTCGGTTTCTCTGCAGGTGTTAAAGGTGGATGCTATACGATTGATGGGCGCGAACTTCCACATGTACCAATGGCTCCAGGCCTTTATATCTTAAACGGAAAGAAAATTCTGGTAAAATAAGGAATGAATAAACTAAGTGGAACCATCATTTTGTGTATGTTCATCCTGATGATGTCAGGATGTTGGGGCGGTTCAGGTTCTTCGGATGAAGGGGCTGATTCAATAGTAGTGCTCCCTACTATCAAGACATTACATGAGGAGAGCCTGCTGTTAGTGGACGATGATTATACTGACACTTGCTACGTGGAGGATATTACATGTGATGAGTCCGGGAGAACAATGGTTGATAAGTTGCATTATGGTGGTGGTTCTGTGTTTTCTATTACATTCGCATACGATGGAGAATTGCTAGTTCGGAAAGACTGTGGATTTGAGGGGCAAGATACAGCTTCGATTTACTATAGTTACGATGACGAAGGACGGCTTCAATCGGTGAGCGACAACAAACACCCGATGCCGATAGAGACTTATCTCTATGATGAGAACGGAAGGAAAGAATGGACGTTTACACACGACGGAGAGTCGGATAGTATCATAAGTTCCTATCACACCCAGTATGACTTGCTCGGCAGAGTTGAGGAAGAGGTGCAGTATGGTGTGGAGTTCGAGAACCAAGTACTTGAAACGCATACATATACTTACGACAGTGATGGAAACCTTAAGGAAGAGAAAGTAGAAAATGCTGATGGAGTGACACTAGTGTTGTATGAATACGACGAATATGATGAATTTGGCAGTTGGACTCTTTGTTATAAAACAGAATATCAAGTGCCCTCAAGCAATGGTAAAAAGACGCGTACTACACGTATATTAACCTATTATTAAACTTTTTTGACACTTCTCACTCTATGATTCATGTTTTTTTTGTACCTTTGCAAACTGATTGAAGAGGCGAGTTGTAAAAGGAGAGAATAAGGTAAAGAGATATAAGAAATTAAAAGCAAATTAAGCATTCTATTCAACTATGGAATTAGCCACCAAATATAATCCTTCGGAAGTTGAAGGAAAATGGTATCAGTATTGGCTTGACCATGAACTGTTTGCCAGCAAACCCGATGGTAGAGAACCCTATACAATAGTTATTCCGCCACCAAATGTGACGGGTGTGCTTCACATGGGCCACATGCTTAATAACACCATTCAAGACATCCTTATCCGTAAGGCTCGTTTGGATGGAAAGAATGCTTGTTGGGTGCCAGGAACTGACCATGCAAGTATCGCCACAGAAGCAAAGGTGGTGAACAAACTGGCTCAGCAGGGCATCAAGAAGCGTGATCTGACTCGTGAGCAGTTTTTGGAGCATGCATGGGATTGGACCAACGAACATGGAGGTATCATCCTGAAACAGCTACGTCGATTGGGCGCTTCGTGCGATTGGAGCCGTACTGCTTTCACAATGGACGAGAAACGTAGTGAGAGTGTGCTGAAGGTGTTTGTCGACCTTTACAACAAGGGGCTCATCTATCGAGGTCTGCGTATGGTGAATTGGGATCCAAAAGCCCAGACTGTATTATCGGGTGAGGAAGTCATCTATAGAGACGAGAAGAGTAAACTGTATTATCTGAAATACTATGTGAAAGATTTTACAGAGCCCATAGGTCCCAAGGAAGAGAACATTATCCACAAGGATGCTAAGGGCTACTACGCAGTTGTTGCTACCACACGTCCTGAGACAATTATGGGTGACACAGCAATGTGTATCAACCCAAAAGATCCTAAGAATCAGTGGCTTCGTGGACAGAAGGTAATTGTTCCATTGGTGAATCGTGTTATCCCTGTTATCGAGGATCGCTATGTGGATATCGAATTCGGTACGGGCTGTTTGAAGGTGACTCCAGCTCACGATGTGAATGACTATGCTTTGGGTAAAACTCACAACCTTGAGACCATCGATATCTTCAATCCGGATGGAACAATCAGCGACCAAAGTCCGCTCTATGTGGGAATGGATCGCATGGATGTGCGCAAACAGATTGTCGTAGACTTGAAAGATGCCGGATTGTTGGAGAAGGTAGAGGACTATGAGAATAAGGTTGGCTATTCTGAACGTAATCAAGATACTGCTGTAGAACCACGTCTATGTAAGCAATGGTTCCTTTCGATGAAACATTTTGCTGATATCGCATTGCCACCTGTGCTGAATGGAGAAATTAAGTTCTATCCTACGAAATATGTCAATACATACCGCAATTGGATGGAGAATATTCAGGACTGGTGCATAAGTCGTCAGTTGTGGTGGGGTCATCGCATACCTGCCTATTTCCTGCCAACAACAGACGAAGAGGAGGAGCAATACGTGGTTGCTTTAACTGCAGAAGAGGCATTGGAGAAGGCACACAAGATAAAGGGCTATGAGAACATCACCATAGACCAACTCACTCACGATGAAGATGCCCTTGACACATGGTTCTCTTCTTGGTTATGGCCAATTTCGCTATTTGATGGCATCAACAACCCAGGCAACGAGGAAATAAACTACTATTATCCAACCTGCGATCTCGTGACAGCACCAGACATTATTTTCTTTTGGGTGGCTCGTATGATTATGGCAGGTGAGGAGTATCAGAAAGATGTACCATTCCGCAATGTATATTTCACGGGTGTTGTACGCGATGAACTGGGACGTAAAATGTCGAAGAGTCTTGGTAACTCACCTGACCCAATCGCTTTGATTGAAAAGTACGGAGCTGATGGTGTTCGCATGGGTATGCTGCTTGCAGCACCTGCAGGAAACGACATCCTTTTCTCCGAGAGTCTTTGTGAGCAAGGTCGTAACTTCTGTAATAAGATTTGGAATGCCTTCCGTTTGGTCAAAGGGTGGGAAGTAAGCGAGAACTTGGAACAGCCAGAAAGCAACAAACAAGCGATTACATGGATGGAAGCAACCATCCGAACAGCTGTTGCGGAAATTGATGACCTGTACAGCAAATATCGTCTGAATGAAGCACTCATGGCCATGTTTAAACTCTTTACTGATGAGTTCTCTGGCTGGTATCTTGAGATGATTAAGCCCGCTTATCAGGCACCAATTGATGCTGCTACTCTGACGGCAACGCTTGGAATCTTTGAACAGTTGATGAAGATTGTTCATCCATTCATGCCATTCATTACAGAAGAACTCTATCAGAATATTAAAGAACGCAATGAGGGTGAGAGCATTATGGTTGACACCTTGAAACTTGATGCTCCTACAGAACAAGATGCACAACTCATTGCACAAATCGAGGAAGCCAAGCAAATCATTTCTGGAGTACGAGCTGTTCGTCAGAGCAAGAACATATCGCCACGCGAACCACTGACACTCGAAGTTGTAGTTGGTTCTGCGGACGACAATAATATCACCAAGTGTCCTTCTTTAGGAACCATCATTAGAAAGATGGCAACATTGAGTGATATATTGTATGTTCAGGCTAAAAGTGACGGCACGTCAGCATTCATGATTGGTACGACTGAATATGCAGTGCAACTTGGTAATTTGATTGATGTGGAGGCAGAAATACAGAAAATGGAAGCAGAGCTGAAGCATCTAGAAGGTTTCCTGATTGGTGTTCAGAAGAAACTATCGAATGAACGATTTGTGGCAAACGCACCAGCACAGGTGGTTGACTTGGAGAAGAAGAAGCAGTCGGATGCTGAGACCAAGATCGCTGCACTGAAGGAAAGCATAAGTGCTTTGAGAAAGTAGACATATTATTTATATATATGAAAGAAACAAAACTGGCTCCCAAATATATTTTTGAATCCTCTTGGGAGGTATGCAATAAGGTGGGTGGTATTTATACCGTCTTAAGTACGCGTGCCAAGACCTTACAGGACCAGTTGCACGATAAAGTTGTATTTATCGGTCCCGACTTTTGGATAGATAAGGAGAACCCTTTGTTTAAGGAAAACAAGCAGTTGCTAGCCAAATGGCGTAAGGCTGCAAAGGCAGACGGGTTGAACATCCGTGTGGGACGTTGGCAAATACCAGGAGAACCTATTGCGGTGTTGCTGGATTTTACACCGTTCTTTGAAAAGAAGAACGAGATTTACACATGGGCATGGGAGCACTATCAGGTGGATTCTCTCCATGCATATGGAGACTATGACGAGGCTTCTATGTTCTCATATGGAGCAGGAAAGGTCGTGGAAAGTTATTATAAGTTCTTTGGACTTACTGTAAATGATAATGTTATCTTTCAGGCACATGAGTGGATGACTTGTCTTGGGGCATTGTATGTGCAGCAGGCTGTTCCAGAGGTAGCAACGATATTTACTACCCATGCTACCAGCATAGGTCGCAGCATTGCTGGCAACAACAAACCACTATATGATTATCTCACTGCATATAATGGTGACCAGATGGCAGCAGAGCTGAATATGCAGTCGAAACACTCGATTGAAAAACAAACCGCATTCCATGTTGATTGTTTCACAACTGTCAGTGATATTACCGCTAGAGAATGTAAGTCCTTGCTGGAAAAGAAAGTAGATGCTGTACTTACTAATGGCTTCGAGAACGATTTCGTCCCTGCTCAGGGTAAGGCGTTCAACGAGGCACGTCGTAAAGCGCGTAAGGTCATGCTGAAAGTAGCAAACAACCTGCTGGGAACAAACTTGAAAGACGATACAATTATCATCAGCACAGGTGGCAGATATGAGTTCAAGAACAAAGGAATTGATATGTTTGTCGATGCTCTGAATCGTTTACGTCTCGATGAAACATTGAAGAAAGATGTGCTGGTATTCATCAATGTTCCTGCGTGGGTGAAAGGACCTAGAGTTGATCTTCAGAAACGACTTGAAGGCAAGCAGAAGCATTTGATACCATGTGGCGACTCTCGCATCACACACGATCTACATAATCAGGAGCAGGATATGGTGCTCAATCAGATGAACTGGCTTGATATGCATAATAGGGAGTCTGAGCACGTAAAGGTAATATTCGTACCATGTTATCTAAATGGTAAGGATGGTATCTTCAACATGCACTATTATGATTTGCTGATAGGAAACGACCTTTGTGTCTATCCTTCCTATTATGAACCTTGGGGATATACTCCGACAGAAAGCGTTGCGTTTCATGTGCCATGCATCACTACCGACCTTGCAGGTTTCGGCCTTTGGGTGAATACACTAAAGGGTAGTTATAGCGATTTGGTGGATGGTGTGAAGGTCATACATCGTACTGACGGAAACTTTGTTGAAGCTGCCGAGTCGTTAAAGGCGGCTATTCTGAATTTCTCAAAAGCAGATAGTACCCAGGTTGCACAGATGCGCAAGAATGCTGGAAAAATTGCAGAGAAAGCTCTCTGGGAACACTTTATTAAAAATTACTATAACGCATATAATATTGCTCTAAATAATAGAAATAAAAGATTGAAGTTATGAAAATTAAGGCAAGTAATGCAAACACTCCGAATTGGAGAGACATCACAGTTAATACTACATTACCAGAGGCTCTCAAACCACTTGATGAGATTGCTCACAACATGTGGTGGTCATGGAGTCATGAGGCTAAGGAGCTATACAAAGCTATGGATGAGCAACTGTGGCATGATGTTGTTCAGAACCCTGTTTTGATGTTATCACGCATCAGCTACAAGAAATTGGAAAGTTTGGCTCAGGATAAGAAATTCCTGGCACAGATGCACGCAGTATATAAAGAATTCCGTGCCTATATGGATGTTGAACCTGATATGAAACGCCCATCAGTGGCTTATCTATGTATGGAATATGGTTTGAGCCATGTTTTGAAGATTTATTCAGGTGGTCTCGGCATCCTGGCAGGCGACTATATTAAGGAAGCATCGGATTCAAACGTACGTATGACAGCGGTAGGATTCCTCTATCGTTTTGGCTACTTCACGCAAACCCTCTCTATGGATGGTCAGCAAGTTGCCAACTATGAGGCTCAAAACTTTGCACAGCTGCCAATCGTTCGTCAGATGGATGAGAACGGTGATCCAATGGTAATCGATGTTCCTTACAACAATTATACAGTTCATGCATTCGTTTGGAGAGTAAACGTAGGTCGTGTTAGTCTCTACTTGCTCGATACCGATAATGAGATGAATAGTGAGTATGACCGTTCAATCACCCACTCACTTTATGGAGGTGATTGGGAAAACCGTATCAAGCAGGAGATTCTGCTAGGTATTGGTGGTGTGCTCACACTGAAGAAGTTGGGAATCACTCCTGACATCTATCATTGTAACGAAGGACATGCTGCACTTTGCAACGTACAGCGTCTTGTTGATTATGTGAAGGATGGTTTCCGTTTCAATGAAGCACTTGAGATTGTACGTACTTCATCACTTTATACTGTTCATACACCTGTACCAGCAGGTCACGATTATTTTGACGAGGGACTTTTTGGAAAGTATCTGTCTAATTATCCTGAGCAGCTCGGCATCACATGGGATGACTTTATGGGTATGGGACGTGTGAATCCAGAAGATCACTCAGAACGTTTCTGTATGTCTACTTTTGCCTGCAACACCTGTTCCTGGGTAAATGGTGTAAGTTGGTTGCATGGTAAGGTTTCGAAGGAAATGTTCTCTGGCATTTGGAAAGGATACTTCCCTGAGGAACTTGATAATGTAGGGTATGTCACCAATGGTGTTCACTTCCCAACATGGAGTGCAACTGAGTGGAAAGATCTTTATGCAAAGTATCTACCAAAGTCTTATTATCATGACCAAAGCAATGCAAAGTTGTGGGAGTCAATCTATAAGGTACCTGACGAAGAGATTTGGGCAACACGCCAATTGATGAAGGATAAACTGTTTGATTACATCAAGGCTCAGTTCCGTGAGGACTGGCTGAAACATCAGGGCGACCCTTCGCGTATCGTGTCTATTCTTGAGAAGATTAATCCAAATGCCCTGACAATAGGGTTTGCACGTCGTTTCGCAACCTATAAGCGTGCTCACTTGCTCTTCTCAGATCTCGACCGACTTGCAAAAATCGTGAACAACCCAGATCGCCCAATTCAGTTCCTCTTTGCAGGAAAGGCACATCCGGCAGATGGCGGAGGTCAGGGTTTGATTAAGAAGATTTACGAAATAAGCCGTCGTCCTGAGTTCCTGGGTAAGATTATCTTCCTTGAGAACTACGATATGAAGTTGGCTCGTCGTCTAGTAACAGGTGTGGATATTTGGATGAATACCCCTACTCGTCCGCTTGAGGCATCTGGTACATCAGGTGAAAAGGCTCTGATGAATGGAGTGGTGAACCTCTCTGTCCTCGATGGATGGTGGCTTGAAGGCTATCGTGAAGGTGCAGGATGGGCTTTGACGGATAAGCGTACTTATCAGAATCAAGATCAGCAAGACCAACTTGATGCAGCAACCATCTATAGCTTGCTTGAGAACGTTATCTTGCCGCTCTATTATGACAAGAAAGACAAGGATTATAGCGAAGGCTGGATTAAGACAGTTAAAAACTCAATCGCTCAGATAGCTCCTCATTATACGATGAAACGTCAGCTCGACGATTATTACGATAAGTTCTATAATAAGTTGGCTGAACGTCGTGAGTTATTGTTTGCAAACAACTATGCAAAAGCGAAGGAAATAGCTCGTTGGAAGGAGTTGGTTGCAGAGCGTTGGGATGACATTCGCGTAGTATCTGCAGAGAAACCAAATGAACTCATTGCTGGTAACGTACATACTGGTCAGGTCTATACTATTAAGGTGTGGATTGATGAGCAGGGTCTCGACGATGTTGTTGGAGTCGAACTTGTAACACTGCGTGCCGACATCGAAGGTAAGGTGCATGTTTCTCAGGTAGAGCCATTCCGTGTAGTAAAACGTGAGGGTAATGTCTTTGAGTTCGAGGGAACACACACGATAGAGGCTGCAGGCGACATCAAGGTTGCTTATCGTATGTATCCAAAGAATGCATATCTACCTCATCGTCAGGATTTTTGTTATGTAAAGTGGTTCAATTGATGAAATCATATTCTTAAGATACAAGATACTTCAAAAATCGAATGAATGATAACAAGCAGGGGTGTTCCTCCTGCTTGTTGCTTTTTCGCACATTTTAATTCCAAAAACGCACGATATTTGGCCGAATTGGGAGTTTTTTCATAAATATTGAAAAAAAAGTTCAAAATGATTTTGTCAGTATGAAAAAAAGTACTACCTTTGCACTCGCTTTGCGAAAAAGATTGCTGAAGTGTTAGCAAACAAGGGCGTTTAGCTCAGCTGGTTCAGAGCATCTGCCTTACAAGCAGAGGGTCGGCGGTTCGAATCCGTCAACGCCCACGTAAAACACACAATGGTTCGCTAGCTCAACTGAATAGAGCATCTGACTACGGATCAGAAGGTTACAGGTTTGAATCCTGTGCGAATCACATTTAATAGGTTTGGCAGAGGCCAATCCTTTATGTAATAAAAAAGTCGGGCATATTCCAGAGTGGCCAAATGGGGCAGACTGTAAATCTGCTGGTTTTCACCTTCGGTGGTTCGAATCCATCTGTGCCCACTTTTTTAAGAGAATGCGTCGAAAGACCGTTCCCGTCAATGAGGTCGCGGAAGTAGCTCAGTTGATAGAGCACTAGCCTTCCAAGCTGGGGGTCGCGGGTTTGAGCCCCGTCTTCCGCTCAAAGACAAGAATTTATTGAACATTGCCTCTTTAGCTCAGTTGGCCAGAGCACGTGATTTGTAATCTCGGGGTCGTTGGTTCGAATCCGACAAGAGGCTCTTTGAGTCCGAAAGGATAGGCATAGCCAATCCGTTTTAAGACTCATTTGTTGAGTCCGAAAGGATAGGCATAGCCAATCCGTTTTAAGGCTCACTTGGAGAGGTGGCGGAATGGTAGACGCGCTACTTTGAGGGGGTAGTGGGCAAAGCCCGTGTGAGTTCGAGTCTCATCCTCTTCACGCTTAATGCTTCAGTAGCTCAGTTGGTTAGAGCACATGACTGTTAATCATGGGGTCGTTGGTTCAAGCCCATCCTGAAGCGCAACATAATGCGTCCTTAGCTCAGCTGGTAGAGCAATTGACTCTTAATCAATGGGTCCAGGGTTCGAATCCCTGAGGGCGTACTTTTTAGGAGAGATGGCAGAGTGGTCGATTGCACCGGTCTTGAAAACCGACGTACTGAGAGGTACCGGGGGTTCGAATCCCTCTCTCTCCGCTAAGGATGAGAGGGATAGATGTAAAAAATCAATCCCTCTCTCTTTGCAAGAAGAAATACTTTAACGAACAAATATAGAGGGATAGATGTAATAATCAATCTCTCTTTCTTTTTCTAGAAAACGAATAGGGAACCCAAGTGGATTCCCTATTTTGTTTTGCTATGAATGATTAATGAAAGAACATGTAGCTAATCAGGATGGCAGCAATGATGCCTGCAAAATCTGCCATCAGTCCACAGACAACTGCGTGGCGGGTTTTGCGGATACATACACTACCGAAGTAGACAGCAAGGATGTAAAATGTTGTATCTGTACTGCCTTGGAATACACATGATAAACGTCCCACAAACGAGTCCGCTCCAAAGTTCGTCATTGCATCTACCATCATTCCACGTGCTCCACTACCGCTGAGAGGTTTCATTAATGCAGTTGGTAAGGCTGCTACGAAGTCGGTGTCAATACCGCATAACCCTATCACCCATCCAATGCCGTCTATCAGGAAGTCCATTGCTCCTGATGCACGGAAAACAGCGATACCTACAAGGATGGCTATCAAATATGGAATGATTTTGACAGCTGTCTGAAAACCGTCTTTCGCCCCTTCGATAAAAGCGTCATAAACGCTTATCTTCTTGAAAACACCAAATAGGATAAATGTGATGATGATGGCAAAGAGCAGGATGTTTGCAAAGAGGGTGGACACTGTGTTCATTGTTTCGGAAGACATCTGGCTAAAGCCCCAAATTACTCCTGCTACGAGGACGCACATACTGCCGAGGAAGAGCAGCAGTGTCTTGTTGAAGAGGTTAATATGCTGGAATAGGCTTGTTACGACAAGTCCGGCAATCGTGCTAAAGAACGTAGCAAGCAGAATAGGGACAAATACGTCGGTAGGTTGTGCTGCTCCCAATTGGGCGCGGAACACAAGCACACTTACGGGGATGATGGTCAGTCCTGAAGTGTTCAGAACCAGAAACATAATCATCGGATTAGATGCGGTGTCTTTCTTCGGATTGATTTCCTGTAGTTCTTCCATTGCTTTCAGTCCCATTGGCGTTGCAGCATTATCAAGCCCGAGTAGGTTGGCCGAGATATTCATGAACATGGTACCCATCACAGGATGTCCTTTAGGAATATCAGGGAAAATTTTTGTCAACACAGGTGACAACAGACGTGCAAATAGGCGAATCAGTCCGCCTTGTTCACCAATCTTCATAATACCCATCCATAAGGAGAGGACTCCGGTCAGTCCTATGGATATCTCAAAAGCCGTTTTTGCGGAGTCAAAAGTGGAATTCATTAATTCTGGGAATACTTCGATATCGCCAAAGAAAATCAGGCGTACTGATGATACGATGAAGGCGACAATGAAGAAGGTGATCCAAATGTAATTAAGTGCCATGTGAGTAATAGAATTTATAAATACAGTTGCAAAGGTAAGAAAAAAATAAGAATAGGAGAATTGAATAATTGAAAAACTAAAAAAAATCGTAAATAGTAAATGGTTAAATGGTAATTATTTCGTAACTTTGTACCGATTTATGTACATATCATAAAAAGAAGGGATAGAGTCGATGCGCATCATCAAGAAACTGGATCAATACATCTTTAAGAACTTCATCAGTCTGTTTGCTGGTACATTTTGCATCAGTCTGTTTGCTGTTATGATGCAGTTCTTGTGGAAATACGTTGATGAATTGGTGGGAAAGGGACTCGGTATGGATGTAATCGCTAAGTTTTTCTTTTATGCAGCAGAAACTCTGGTCCCAACAGCGCTTCCATTAGCTGTGTTGCTTGCTTCGTTGATTGCGTTTGGCAATTTGGGCGAGCGCTTAGAGCTGTTGTCAATCAAAGCAGCAGGCATCAGCTTGTTTCGCTCTTTCTACTCGTTGATTGTATTTGTCGTTTTACTTGCGTGCATCTCACTCTATTTCCAAGATGTAGTAGGTCCGCAGGCGCAGACAAATTTGTTGCAGTTACGTGCTTCGATGGCACAGAAGTCACCTGAGTTGGAGATACCTGAAGGGGCATTCTATGATGGTATTGAAGGCATCAACCTATATGTGAAGCAGAAAGATGATGAGACTGGTGTGTTGCATGATGTGGTCATCTACAACATGCGTGATGGTGTGGATAACGTGCATATCATCTTGGCCGATTCTGCACGATTGGAAACTAGTAACGATAAGCAGTTCCTCGTGTTACATCTCTATAGTGGTGAGCAGTTTGAGAACTTGCCAGGCGGAATGCTCAACACGCAGTTTGCACCCTATCGGCGTGAAACGTTTGTTCAGAAGCATTTCCTCATTGATTTCGATATGAATCTGAACTTGATTGATGCAGAGGCATTCTCAAATTCGGAAAAGACCAAGAACCTGTCGAAACTATTGGTTGATATCGACTCCATGCAACTCTCGGCTGACAGTTTAGGATTCACCTATTATGATGAGATGAAAAACGGTGCATTGTATTATTACGACCCTCAACATGCAGGTGTTGATTCGGCCCGGCAGCAGGAGATGTTGGACAAATTGGCGAAAACCGAAACGCCTGTTTTTGATACAGTCTTTGTGAAGATGAAGCCTTCTGAGCAACAAAATGCAGTCCGATGGGCATTGAATAGGGTGGAACAGCAACAGATGGGAATGGATTTCAAGCAAGATATCATGGAGCGACAGGATCGTGCCATACGAAAACATTGGATTGCGTTCTGGCAGAAAATCATGATGTCCTTGACCTGTATCCTCTTCTTCTTCGTAGGAGCACCGTTGGGAGCAATCATCCGCAAGGGTGGACTGGGACTTCCTGTCGTAGTTGCGGTCATCATATTCATCGTATACTACATTCTCGACACGGGAGCAACCAATATGGCATTAGAGGGCACCATTCCTGCTTGGTTAGGTCCTTGTGTCAGTATGATCGTATTGATGCCTGTGGGAATATTCTTCACCGTCAAGGCCAACAACGACTCTGTTGTCTTCAACATCGATTCCTATAAGGCGTTCTTCCGTAAGCTGTTGGGTATTCGTATGAAGCGACATCTTGTGCGGAAAGAGGTCATCATCAACGACCCCGACTATCCAGCGTTGGCAGAGCGATTACAAATCTTGTCGCATGAGTGTCGAAGCTATCGGAAGGGTGTACGGCGATTGCTGTTGATTCAGTTGTTGGTTCGTATCCTGAAAAACCGTCGAGATGAGAAGTTGCAATGGATATCAGATGAATTGGAGGCATGTGTGGAGGAACTATCGAATGCAAAGGATCGTGCTGTTTTCTACTATCTGAATCGTTTGCCAATCATCAGCACCGAACCACGATTCCACAATCGATTGAGGAAAGACCTCAAAGCAGTCATAGAAGCTAGTGAACAATTAATACAGACAATAAATGGATACAAAAAAAATATTTAGCTGTGTCGAGGAGGCAATTGAAGACTTCCGTCAAGGTAAGTTTGTAATTGTGGTGGATGATGAAGACCGTGAAAACGAAGGTGACTTCATCACTCCTGCCGAAATGATTACGCCCGAGAAGGTGAATTTCATGCTCCGTGAAGGTCGTGGTGTGCTTTGTGCACCTATTACTATTTCGCGTGCGAAGGAATTGGGGCTTCAGCATCAGGTCGATAACAACACCTCTATGCTTGGAACGCCATTCACTGTGACAGTCGATAAACTCGAAGGATGTACCACAGGTGTTTCTGCTGCTGATCGAGCTGCAACCATTCAGGCGTTAGCTGATCCTGCATCCAAACCAGAGACATTTGGACGTCCTGGCCACATCAATCCTTTGTATGCACAGGATAATGGAGTGATACGACGAGCTGGCCATACTGAGGCAGCTGTCGACCTTGCACGGTTGGCTGGTTTGCAACCTGCTGCTGCGCTGATAGAGATATTGAATCCTGACGGCACGATGGCGCGTATGCCGCAACTGATTGAGAAGGCGAAGGAGTTTGGCATGAAACTCATTCAAATTAAAGACCTCATAGCTTATCGACTTCAACAGGAGTCACTCGTGGAGAAAGGAGTCGAAGCTGATATGCCTACTCAGTACGGACACTTCCGCATCATTCCGTTCCGCCAGCGAAGCAACGGATTGGAACATGTGGCATTGATAAAGGGAGAGTGGAAGAAGGATGAGCCTGTGTTGGTGCGAATGCATTCTTCGTGTGCCACAGGCGACATCTTCGGCAGCAAGCGTTGCGATTGTGGCGAACAGCTCCATCGTTCTATGCAGCTCATTGAGAAGGAAGGCAAAGGATGTGTGGTTTATCTCTTGCAAGAAGGGCGTGGCATTGGGCTGATGAACAAAATTGCTGCTTATAAACTGCAGGAACAAGGGTTAGACACTGTGGATGCAAATATTCATCTTGGATTCGACCCCGACTTGCGCGACTATGGTGTAGGTGCACAGATTTTGCGCGAATTGGGAGTGACAAAAATACGTTTGATTACCAATAACCCTGTGAAGCGCGTAGGGTTGGAAGGCTATGGATTGGAGATTGTGGAGAATGTCCCGATTGAAATCCAGCCGAACGAGTACAACGAATATTATCTTCGGACAAAGAAAGAACGAATGGGACACTTGCTGCATCTTTAGAAAGAAATCTTAAGAATTAAGAATTATAATCAAACATAACAATAAAGAAATGGAACTATCAGAAAGACTTCAAAGACTACAACCGTCAGCTACCCTGGCTATGTCGCAGCGAAGCGGTGAATTAAAGGCACAAGGTGTCGATGTGATTAACATGAGTGTAGGTGAACCGGACTTCAATACGCCCGATCATATCAAGGAAGCAGCAAAGAAGGCAATTGATGAGAACTGGTCGCGTTATAGCCCTGTTCCTGGTTACCCAGAACTGAAGAAAGCCATCGTTGCCAAGCTGAAAAACGAAAACGGACTTGATTATCAGCCGTCACAGATTCTCTGCTCCAATGGTGCAAAGCAATCTGTTTGTAACACCGTGATGGCTCTTGTGAATGCAGGCGATGAGGTGATTATCCCTGCTCCTTACTGGGTGAGCTATCCACAGATGGTGCTACTTGCCGAGGGAACCCCTGTATTTGTCGAGGCAAAAATAGAACAGGACTTCAAGATTACCCCTGAGCAGCTTGAGGCGGCCATCACACCAAAGACCAAAGCTTTGATTCTGTGTTCTCCAAGCAACCCTACAGGTTCTGTTTACAGCTTGCAGGAGTTGGAGGCATTGAAGAATGTGTTGTTGCGCTATCCACAGATCATTGTGATTGCAGACGAGATCTACGAGCACATTAACTATGTGGGTCAGCATGCCTCGATGGCTTTGTTCCCCGACATCAAGGACCGTGTGGTGATTATCAATGGTGTGAGCAAGGCCTATGCAATGACGGGCTGGCGAATCGGTTTCATTGCAGCACCCGAATGGATTGTAAAAGGTTGCAATAAGTTACAAGGACAGTACACGAGTGGTCCTTGCAGCGTGAGCCAGAAGGCAGCTGAAGCTGCATATACGGGTAGCCAGCAATGTGTAGAGGATATGCGTCAGGCTTTCGAACGTCGCAAGAACCTTATCGTTCGTCTGGCGAAAGAGATTCCTGGGCTTGAGGTGAACGACCCACAGGGAGCATTTTATCTCTTCCCTAAGTGCTCGTCTTATTTCGGCAAGACGGATGGCGAACGAGTCATCAACAACTCAACCGACTTTGCGATGTATCTGCTCGAAGTGGGACATGTCGCAACAGTAGGCGGCGATGCATTCGGCAGTCCTGAATGTTTCCGTATGAGCTATGCAACGAGCGATGAGAATATCGTCGAGGCGATGAGTCGCATCAAGGAGGTACTGGGACGTCTGAAATAGTTTCAAGTTCCCAGCTTCTTGGGCACATAAAAAACAGGTCGGAAATTGATGCTCGACCTGTTTCTTGTTTGTTTACTTTACTAATGTTTTCTTTCCGTTGATGATGTTGATGCCTCGCTGGGGAGAAGGCAGAGGCCGCCCTGAGAGGTCGTGAGTGCCGATAGGTTCGATGTAGCAGTCTTTCAGTTCCACTTCATTGATGGCAGTCTGAGGGTCTTTCACTTCTCGATACGACACGAATGGCACGAGATACTTGTTGACGGTGATGCCGTTGATGGTACCCGACTTGTTGTAGTTCTTCATGTGCAGTTCTACACGG
>Ga0247611_10003239_pt1 | contig 24461 bp, 9 predicted proteins | sample 177DNAGHGhighgp2_FD_192422 | JGI IMG/M metagenome (GOLD analysis project Ga0247611, IMG submission 192422) | Sheep rumen microbial communities from Palmerston North, Manawatu-Wanganui, New Zealand - 1770 DNA GHGhigh gp2 | ecosystem: Host-associated > Mammals > Digestive system > Stomach > Rumen ... | reverse complement strand
TAACTACATCTATAGTTATGATGGCCGTGCAGCAGTTAACTTCTATATCCCGGAGACAGTTCCGGCATACGTAGTAGTTTATGCACTTAATGAACCTTCTTTGGTACTCGAACGCTGTGAAGGCGGAATCTACAGTTACTCACCTGCAAATGCGGGAGGATTCGTTGTTAAGATCTTCGAGCGTGAAGAGGATTACAATCCGGATGCTGAAGTATTTAACATCACTGTAGGTGAATGCGAGCACGGCTCAATTGATGTTCCCGCAACAGCAGGTCTTGATACAGAAGTTATGTTCACCATCACTCCTGATGAAGGATATGAAGTTGAGAGCGTTACAGTAACCGGCGTAGAAGGATGGCAAGTTGAAGTAGCAGACAACATGTTCCGTATGCCTCCTCAGGATGTAGTCATCGATGTCGTATTCAGAGAAGTACTCCAGCCCGTTCAGTCCGGTTGGGTAAGTGAAGACGGCAAGTGGTACTACTACAACGAAGAAGGCGAGAAGCAGACAGGATGGCTCAAGGACGGTTCAGTCTACTATTATCTCGATCCTGCAAACGACGGCGCAATGGCTAAGGGCTGGGTCAAGGTAGGCAAATACTACTACTTCATGAACAACAGCGGCATAATGCAGACCGGCTGGCTGCAGAGAGGATCCACATGGTATTACCTTGATCCTACAAGCGGCGCTATGGCGACAAGCTGGAAGAAGATCAGCGGCAAGTGGTATTTCTTCGACAGAGATTCCGGTGCCATGATGACAGGCGGCTGGAAGAAGATCGACACCGTATGGTATTACTTCAATGACTCCGGTGAGATCGCAACCGGCTGGAAGAAGATCGAAGGCGTATACTATTACTTTGATGCTGACGGCATAATGCAGAAGGGCTGGATCAAGGATAATAACAAGTGGTATTACCTTGACAGTTCAGGTGCAATGTATTCAAGCCGCTGGATCGATGATCACGGCAAGTGGTATTACGTAGATTCCAACGGTGCAATGGTTGCCGGCAGAACAATGGAGATCAACGGAATCAACTACCGCTTCGCAGCAAACGGTGTCTGCGAGAACCCTGACGGCGATCCTACAGACGGTTGGGTAAAGGTCAACGGAGTTTACCATTACTTTGTTGATGGTGTATCAGTAACCGGATGGTTCAAGGATGGCGGTAAGTGGTATTACTTAGATCCTGACAATGACGGTGCTATGTACAAGGGATGGCTTACAGACGGCAATTACACCTACTTCCTGGGTGCTGATGGTGCGATGTATGCCAGCAGAACAGCAACGATCGACGGTGTTGAGTACACATTCGACGCAGCAGGACACAGAAAGTGATCCGCAATGTAACTTGAGTTACGGGAGGCCGCCGCTATGGCGGCCTCTTTTCTGTGCTTCTTTTTGCTCGATTGTTCTGCTTTGTAAGGTTAAACACAACACCTGAACGTACCACCTGAGGTGGTATGCGGCAGAGTAGATGTACCAAAAAGGGGATGGGGTACACTGGATCGTACCACCTCAGGTGGTGCAGTTGGGTGTATTTTTGCTGTTTCGAAGCCGTTTTACTTTATTCCGTACCACCTCGGGTGGTGGAAACCGGAGTAGTTTCCGCAGAGATTTCCGTTAGAGACTTCCGCTAAAGATTATTATTAAATTCTTTTAACCGGCATAGTGCTATAATCTACTCATGTCCAGTAAGAAACCAATAAAAACAGAAAATGTTCCGGACAAAAGTCCGCTTCTGCCGATACTCATTGCGGCGCTGCCGTTTTTGAACGGCATCTTCTACGAGTGGCAGTCTGCGATCGTATCGATCGCACTGCTCGTTTATCTTGCGGTGACTGTTATCAGGCGGAAAGAACTGATACTTAAACTCAGTTTTACGCTCTATGCAACAGGTGCACTTGTTCTGTTTTACGTCATAAGCACTTTCTGGGCGACGGACCGCGGAATGGCTCTGTTCGGGTTTGTAAAGTTCCTGCCGCTCCTGCTCTTTGTAATTGCTCTTTTCCAGGCCCGCAAAAATGCAAAGGAACTGATCGTTGATTACCTGCCGTATTCCGGAGCGATCATGACCGTATTCACGCTGATATTGAGCAAGTTTGAACTTGCCAAAGGTCATCTGATAGTAAGAGGCAGGCTCGGAGGTTTTTTTGAATATCCGAATGTGTTTGCGATGTTCCTGCTTATCTGTTTGATCGCAGTTCTTTTTGATCAGAGTGAACAAGAACCCGCAAAGGGAATCAAGAAGTTTGAAAAGCCCCTCCTTGGTGCGATCGATCTCATCGGTATCGCTCTGTCGGGGAGCCGTACGGTTATGGTGTTGCTCGGCGTGACCGCAATAGTTTACATAGTCTGGGTAAAGGGACGCAGGCAGAAACTGATCGCTGCAGGTGTTTGCTGCGCAGGTGCTGTTGCAACCGGGATCTATCTTGCTGTAACAGGCAACTTTGCCACTGTCGGCAGAGTATTTACTTCGTTTACGGACAGCAGTACTTTCAACGGGCGACTTCTGTATTTCCGTGATGCACTTCCGGTTATCCTCAAACACCCTTTCGGGCTCGGTTATTACGGATACTATTACAGTCAGGGTCAGTTCCAGACCGGTGTATACAGTGTCATACATATTCATAACGATCTGCTCCAGATACTCGTGGATGTGGGATGGATCCCTGCAATCCTTGTAGTGATCATGTTCATACAGGCTCTTCGAAAGTGTGGAGCAATGGAGCGCATGATACTTATAATGACGGGACTTCACGTGCTGTTTGATTTTGATATGCAGTTTGTATCTGTGGCTTTTATATTGATTGCAGTAATAGTTGCAGGCGATAAGAGTAAAGAGATAAGTATCAAAGCGGTTCCCGGGCTCGCTTTTTGCGCGGCGGCATTGCTTGCAGCATGTGCTTTTTCCGCTGTTATCGGAACTGCTTCATTTATGAATTATCTCAACAGACAGGACAGTGCCGTTAAGGTGTGGCCGTGGTATACGGAAGCTGAGAAGGTAATGCTCTTAAGAGCCCCTTCAGCTGATGAGATGGAACGCGTTGCAGGGATCATGCTGAATAATAATCCTGATAATTCCCTGGCCAACAGTGCCATGGCAAGGGTGTGCTTTTCAAGGGGTGATATCCTCAATATGGTCAGCTACAAAGAAAAATCTATTGCGAATAATAAATATTCGTTGAGCGAGTATCTTGATTATTTTGATATGCTGAAGATAGCTTTGGCACTTTACCTGCAGAATGAGGATTATCAGAGCGCACAATTCTGTCTTGATAAACTGCTTGAGATTCCGGGTGAGATGAAGAGCGTTGAGGACGGAACATCCCCTCTCGGATGGAAGATAGATGACAAGCCGGATCTGACGCTTCCTCAGGAATATTCCGAATATATAGATCTGCTCCGTAGCCTTACAAGTCAGTAAGTTTATGGTATAATGTAATAGTTTTGTAATATTCACACAACAGTTTATTTCGGAGGTGGGATCTATGCGGACTTGCAAAAAGTTTGTGAGTACTCTGTTGGTTGTTGTTCTGGTTGTTTCCTCATTTGCATCGAGCGTATTTGCAGATAATATCGTGTGCAGCGGTTCAACAGATGTGTATGACTGGGAATTTGATACTGATGACTGTCTGACCATCACATGCAAGACATATGCTGACTCTTTGAGCCTCTATGGCTTCCCTGAAGAAGTTCGCGAGTTAGTATCAGAGATCTACATCAATTACGAAGGTGTTGATCTGTCAGATGTTGAGCATCCGGTAATGAATATTGTCTGCTCAGAGGTATTTGCTCCGCACAGTCTGTATATCTTAAAGAGGAGCACACAGAACTACAGATACGTTTCAATACACAATTTTCCCACCTGCGAATGGCTCGGACTTCCATCTTTTAATCATGCTGAAGGTCTGTATTTATATGATGTCGGAATCAGCACATTTGAATATCCGCTGGAAAACTCGTTTGACAGATTTGAGTTCTTCCGCTGCGATAATCTGACAAGTGTCGTTATTCCGGGAGGATTGGAAGACATAAGCATAAACAGAAGTCCTCTTACAGAACTTGAACTCCCCGACAGCATTAAGCGTGTTCAGCTCCACGATGCTCCGGATCTCGGTCCGATAGATCTTCCTGAGGAACTTGATCTGTTATCCCTCTATAATACGGGAATAACTGAATTTACAGTTCTGCCGACATACGGAAGAGTAAGTCTTTGCGATGAGAATCTTACATCTGTTGTTATCGAAGACGGACGTGAACAGGTTGACGGCGGTCTTTGCTGGATCTGTCCCAATCTCACTGATGTGACGATCCCGGATTCAGTAACTGCGATCGAATATAATGCTTTCTATCAGTGCAGCAGCCTTGCTTCTATTGATATCCCCGATTCAGTCATATCCATCGAGGCTGACGCTTTTGCGCTGTGCACAAGCCTGAGCGATGTAGCGATCCCTGCGGGTATCGAATATATCGGAGATAATGCTTTCGCGCAGACTGCAATAACAACTGCTACGGTGCCTGAAGGTATTACAAAGATCGAGTATGGTGTTTTTGAGAACTGCAAGTCTCTTGAATCACTGTATCTGCCCTCAACGCTAGAGCGTGTTTATGCAAACTTCGTTTACCGGTGCAAGAATCTGACGGATATCTATTTTGCAGGAACCGAGGCTGAATGGAACAATCTGGAATTCATCAAGAATGACAGGAGATTTGATCATCAGGTTGATTTCGAGAATATGGTAACGATCAATGATGCGATCGGCAATGCTGTTGTTCATTTCGGCAAAGTTGAGTCCAACATCGTCATCAATGAGTCAGAACATGGTGTTATCCGTGCATTTTCTGATACGGCAGTGGAAGGTTCCACGGTTGAACTGGATATTATGGCAGATGATGCTTATGAGCTTGATACGATCGAGATCGTTGATGCCGATGGCAATCCCGTAGAGTTTGACTGGGATTGGTTCACGTTTGTTATGCCGGGATCCGATGTAGAGATTACGGCAACATTCAAGATCGCTGATTACAATATCGAATGCATTGATTCAGTTGAAGGAACTGTTACAGCTTCTGCAGATACTGCACAGGCAGGAACGGAGATCACTCTTACGGCAGTGCCGGCGTTTGGATATAAGGGAGGCGCATTCCTTGTTCAAGACAGCATAGGCAGAAGAGTAAGAGTAACAGACGGCAAGTTCATCATGCCTGATTCAAGCGTAACCGTAAGGGTGCTCTTTGTTGAAGTTACCAACGACTGGTACAAGTATGAAGGCAAGTGGTATTTCCTCGATGAGGACGGAGAGGCCGTTAGCGGATGGAAGAATATTGACGGCAAGTATTATTATTTTGATCCCGAGACCGGTGTAATGACCAAGGGCTGGCTTGAGGACGGCTCATCCTGGTATTATCTTGATTCCTCCGGAGCAATGGTCAAGGGCTGGAAGAAGATAGACGGCAAATGGTATTACTTTAAGGCTGACGGCGCAATGGTCAAGGACGGCTGGAAGAAGATAGACGGCAAGTACTATTTCTTTAACGGCAATGGTGCTATGCAGACCGGATGGATCAGCGACGGTGGCAAGTGGTACTATCTGGATCCTTCGAGCGGTGCCATGACTACAGGATGGATCAAGATCTCCGGCAAGTGGTATTATATGAATGCTGACGGTTCAATGGCTACCGGCTGGAAGAAGATAAGAGGTGTTTATTACTATCTCGAGGATAGTGGTGTAATGCACACAGGCTGGCTGACATATAACAATGATATGTACTGGCTGGATGAGACATCCGGTGCCATGGCTTGCGGCACAACTGTTTCTATAGATGGTGTGGATTTCGAGTTTGACGGCAACGGTGCCTGCCTCAATCCCCCCATCGCGATAGTTCAATAAGTTATCAATACAGAGGTCATCTGCGGGTGGCCTCTGATTAAAATAGGAAGAAGGTGTAATTATGACAAAGAAACGCAGTTTTATCACATTGCTTCTGGCAGTGGTAATCGCATTGGCTCCTTTGACATCATACCGAAATGTTGTCAATGCAGATACGGGAGCCTCCTACTGGCGTGAGATGTCCTCATCGTATTACTATGATCAGCTGAGCTCGGCTGAGAAGGAGTTCTTCGATGAACTTGACAGCCAGTGCATGGACATTCTCTTAAGTGATGACAATGTATGGAATGTTGAAGTCAATGTATCGGCGCTCGGATTGGATATTGATGATGTATATGATCTGTACTTTCTGTTCTACTGGTCCAATCCCCAGTATTTCTTCCTGGATACTTCCATTGGATATTACAGCATTGGTGGAGTTTATTACTTAGATGTACCTCTCATGGATTCTTTCTCCGATGGTGATTCAAGAGTGGAGGCAAGAGAGGCAACCAAATACCTTGTTGATGAAATTCTTAAAGAGACACAAGGTACAAACAGACCTGAAGAGAAAGAAGTCATTGTCCATGATATTATGTGTGATTACATCGATTATGTGGGTAATGACATGGATCAGTCCATGATCAGTGCCGTAATGGGCGAGACTGTATGTGCCGGATATTCAATGTTCTTTGAGGCTCTCATGAACAAGTGCGGCGTTGATTGTATCGTTGTTACCTGTGAAGATCACGCATGGAATATGATAAATCTGTATGACAACTGGTATGTTGTTGATGTTACGAACGATGACCAGGATTATGGAATCGATTACTGGATGTATAACACTGATCATGATCTTGCGGAAACTCCGTACGATTCATATATGTTGGGACGTTTCCCTGATGCGAAATATGATTGCCTTGAGAGCAGTTATTACAGCGACCGTTATGTTACAGTTGACGGTACTACATATTTCATCGTAAATGATGTAAATAACGATTACGGTTACATCGCAAAGCCTGTCGAGAATATTGGTTCACATATTCCCGAGACTATCTCATACTATAGCAAGACATATACTGTAATCGGTGGTTCTCCTTATATCCCCAAGGACGGCTGGATCAAGGAAGACGGCGCTTGGCGTTACTACGAGAACGACGTAAAAGTAACTGACTGGAAGAACATCGGCGGCAAGTGGTATTACTTCGATGAAAACGGCGCTATGCTGACAGGATGGCAGAAGCTGTCTAATAAGTGGTATTATTTCGATGCCAGCGGTGTAATGGCCAAGGGCTGGGCAAAGGTATCCGGCAAGTGGTATTATTTCTCTGCTGACGGTTCTATGGTAACAGGCTGGAAGAAGATCGACGGCAAGTACTACTTCTTCAACGGCAACGGCGCTATGCAGACAGGATGGATGCAGGACGGCGGCAAGTGGTATTATCTGAAGGCTGACGGCTCCATGGCAACCGGATGGATCAAGGATTCCGGAAAGTGGTATTATATGAACGCTGACGGTTCCATGGCAACAGGCTGGAAGAAAGTAAGTGGTGTATACTATTATCTCGAGACAAGTGGTGCTATGCACACAGGATGGCTCGATTACAACGGAAAGACTTACTGGCTTGACGGCGATGGTGCAATGGCTTGCAATACTACAGTCGAGATCGACGGAGTCGAGTATTCGTTCGATGCATCAGGTGCGTGCCTGAACCTCTGATACTTTTATAACAGTTAATTAATGCACGGGGTCATCTTCGGATGACCCCAAATATGCAGGAAGAAGGTATTTACTTTATGAGTAAAAAGAACAACATCATTGTCCCGTTATTGTCGGCCGCGATGGTCGCAATAATGCCATTTACGGCTCTCGGCAGTTCCATAAATGCACAGGTCAATGATCCGCAGACTTTAGGGGCAGTCAGTGTTAATGACGAACAATATACCTACTGGCACAGTATGTCTACCACTTACTACTATGAGCAGATTGAGACTGATGAAGAGGCAATGTTATACGATGCTCTCGACAATATGTGCATGCAGGCTCTCTTAAGTGATAATGACATTCCTGCCGGAACACTGAAGATCAACATAGCGGCTGATCCCTATTGGCTTACCGCAGATGAGGCATCGAATGTCTTCTGGCTCTTCTACTGGTCCAATCCGCAGTACTTCTTCCTGCAGGACACTGTTGCCATTACCAATGGCTATCTTACTCTTTCAATGTTCCCTGATTTCACATCCGGTGCTAAAAGGAAAGCAGGAAGAGAGAAGATCGTTCAATCAGTCGATTCCTACATGGCTTGTGCTCAGCAGTACAGCAGGACTGAGGAGAAGGAGCGTGCGATCCATACAATGATGTGCGAGACGATAGAAGATGATTTCGCCGGATGGGGTGAATACCTGACATCGATCCACAGTGCTGCAGTCGGAGTGACAAGACAGGTCGGATATGCCATGTTTTTTGAAGCTCTCATGAACAAGTGCGGTATCAACTGTATCTGTGTCAGTGATATTGAAAACACATGGAACATGATCGAACTTTACGGTAACTGGTATGTCGTGTCAGTAGCAAATAACGACCAGACTGACTATGGGTTTGGTATACAATACAAATACTACAATACCAATGAACAGCCTTCGAACAAAAGGATACAGTCTTACCTGATCGGTCTTCTTCCTGAATCGAAATATGATGTTGTAGAATCAGACGTAGAATGTCCTGAACTCTATTTTACTGTAGACGGAATCACTTATTTTATTGCTAACGGCGTTTATGGTGATTATGGCTACATTGCAAAAGCTGTCAGCGGCATGGGATCAAATGTCCCCGATATGGTTATGTGGGCAGGCAGGACATATGCAGTTGAGCACGACCACGATCCTTATGTTCCCAAGACCGGCTGGTTTAAAGAAAACGACGTCTGGGTCTACTACGATGAGAATGAGAGAAGAGTAACAGGCTGGGAGAGGATCTCCGGCAAGTGGTATTACTTTGACGAAGACGGTGCTATGGTGACCGGCTGGATGGAAGTTGATGGAAAATGGTATTATTTCAACGCAGCAGGTGCCATGAGCAAGGGCTGGGTCAAGATTTCCAACAAGTGGTATTACTTTGATGACGGCGGTGCCATGGTCAATGGCTGGAAAAAGATCTCCGGCAAGTACTATTACTTTAATAGCAACGGCGTAATGCAGACAGGCTGGATCCAGGATGCCGGAAAGTGGTATTTCCTCAACTCCAACGGCGCTATGCAGAAAGGCTGGATGCAGAGCGGAAGAGCATATTATTATTTCGATGGAACAGGAGCTATGGTAACAGGCTGGAAGAAGATCTCCGGTGTATACTACTACTTCTCCTCTACCGGCAAGATGATGACCGGATGGATCCAGGATGCTGACAAGTGGTATTACCTTGATTCCAACGGCGCTATGCATACAGGCTGGTTCGAAGAAAACAATCACACCTACTACATGGAAGCATCAGGTGCGATGGCAGCAGATAAGACCATTACAATTGACGGACAGGAATATATATTTAATTCCTCCGGATATTGTATGAATCCGCCTTCACTTGAGGTTATTGGTTGATATTACTGTTTAATTGTATTTGCAGTGAGGAGGCCGCCAGTGATGGCGGCCTTCGTTGTTGAGTAAAATGACAAAAAATCTTATGTGTTTTTTGTGCGAGAGTTTATAAGTATTTAACACATATCATTATTCTAAAATCATATAATTTACTTATATTTTGTTTTCTTATGGAGGCTTAGTATGAGACGCAGATTGATAAGTTTATTGCTCACATTAAGTTTGGTAGTAGGATGCCTGTCCGGTATACCGGTATTGGCTGACGGAGATACGGAAGAACTGTTTGTCGGCCAGGCAAAGACAGTCACATTTACTGAAGATGATGTTGACAGATGGGGTGAATGCGAATCAAAACAATTTGTGTTTACTCCCGGCAGTTCAGGAAAGTATGGATTCTTAGTTGATAAATTGTTCCATGCCTGGTGTTCTGAGGCATCTTTATCAAACGAAATAAGTGCGAATGGTAAGACCTGTTATTGGTATTGGCTGGATGCGGGCGAAGAGTATTCCGTTAACATTAATCTGAATACCGATAGTGTTTCGAGTTATCCCTATGCCGGAGAAGTCACTGTAATTACCGGTGATTCAACAAAGGTCTATAATGCGCATGTTACCGTAAATGCAAAGGAATACTGGAATTATTGTGATGACAGAGAGTCTTATGGAGGTGGTGAAGGTAACGAAAAATGGAAGGCATATTCTTTGAGTCAGGGTGACGATGTCACTTTGCAAACTGAATTTGATGCAGAACCTGTCGGTGCTTCTCTCAGATTCCAATGGTATAGGACAGATGGTTTTTATGTTCCCTGGTATGCCACTCCCAGTAATTATGAAGATGATTTGATTGAAATTCCCGGTGCGAACAACAGCGCGCTGACAGTGAATAATATTTCAAGATCAGGTCTTTATGTCTGCAGGATTTATACCGGAACTGGTGATTATGAGTTTACAGACGTTGGAGCAAACCTGATAATTGATACTTTCGATATGGCAGGCTGGTGGGGATATATGGACGGATCAGCCATTGCAATTGCTGATGATTATGGTGAACCTGCAACATTAGTTTTTACAACTTTTGCAAAATCTGATCCTGCAGTTACGCTGCACTATGTGATCTACAGATTGGGAGATAACTGGGAAGAGATTGAAGTTGACAGAGGAACTGTTATTGCAGGGAATGATATAACCTATCAGGTTCCTGAAGTTACTGATTCCTGTACATATCTTTGCAGAGTATCTGACGATTTTGGCAGAGTTGTTGATCAGGAAGTTAATGCTAGTTATTCCACTGAATTGACTGCTCCGTCAGGCACAAAGTTCACAGTGGGAAGCCAGGGCAGAACATATACGCTTTCCGTAGCAGTTAATGGACGTACTGATGGCTTTGAGTGCGAATGGTACAGAGTAGATGAATGGGATGAAGAAAGACTCCCCCAATTTGATAATCAATCAACTATTACAACAGAGATCCTGGATCTGGATTCCGTTCCCGAAAGTCTGAATGGAATTACGCTTTACAGATGCAAAGTTGGAGATGATGAAATTAATTATAGGTTCTTCAGAGATGATGTTTTTGAAGTCAGTTCAAAAGGCGATACCAGTTATTGGATCGAATATAATGAGTCTTGTGTTCTGGAAGTAGATGTATTTGTCTCAACTGATGTGAGCTATAAATGGTATATGATCGATCCGGAAACAGAGGAAAGTATCTTATTGAACGGTGAGACAGGTTCATCAATTACTGTTACTTGGCAGCAGGCACATGATAATGCTGACAAATGGAATTCCAGCCGTTATGAGTGCAAAGTAACAGATGGAAGAAAAAGTGAAACAATCGAATTTAGTGTCGTACCACTCTGGACCTTTAAGGTAATCCCGATAAGTGAATTTAGTTACAGTTTCGGGAGCGATACTGTATATGGATATGAAGGCGAGACAGTTGAACTGAAAGCAAATGTTGAACCCAAACCCGGATTAACTTCAACATTTACATTTCAATGGTATCGCGGTGATCTGGCTATTCCGGGAGAGACATCATCATCTTTTACTACTCCGAATCTGATCGATGGTTGGACCACAGGTGTTTATTGGTGCAAGATCTCTGACGGAAGATGTGAAGGTAGTTATTACGCTGAAGTAGGCCTTAAAGAACGCAAAAAAGATTTCGTAGTATCTACTGATTCATGGCTGGTCGTTGATGCAGGTGAGAGCGTCGAAATTGAATATAGTGTTCAAGCAGGTGATGAATACTGGACTGCGGAATTGCTCGATAATGATGGGAATATAGTTGACTGTACATCAAGACGATACTACGGAAGCAGCGACAGCAGTTTTGAAATAAGTGATGGCATACAGGATACTCAGAGGTTTTTTATTAGAGTTACAAGCAGCTGCGGAGAAACAATTTCAAAGGTTATAACTGTTAGAGTCCGCAACAGTTCTGTGCGTATAAGGACCGCATGTATACAAACTGATGAGTATTCCTCTTGTTATTTCAAAAAAGAGTCTTCAAGTGATTCGATAATAATGAGCCAAGACGCAACATATTATTATGCTGGTGAGACAGTCGTTTTCGTTCCAAAGTGTATCAATTTGGGTTATATACTCGATGAGATCGATGTTACAAATGATTCAACAGGTGCAGTAGTAGCATTTGTATCAAATGGAGACGGATCTTATTCGTTTGATATGCCTGATAATGATGTAACAATATCGGTAACAAGTAAACCGGTGCCTGATGGCGGTTCTTATCCGATCTTGCTTGAGCAAGGGAAAAACGGAAATGCTTTTCTGTCTTCGGATGAGGCTTGTGAAGGAGCATTGATAACCGTTTACACAACTCCTGATGAGGGATACGAACTGGATAAGATCCTTGTAATGGATACAAATGGAACAATGCTGAATACAGATGCCAACAATACTTTCACAATGCCGTGCACATCTGTTCTTGTTAAGGCTTTCTTCAAACCGATAGCAGAAGCTCCCATCCAGACCGGCTGGATCAAGGAAGAAGGCGTATGGCATTACTACAATGAGGCAGGCGTAAAGCAGTCAGGCTGGATCAATATTGACGGCATCTACTACTATCTCGATCCTGCGAACAACGACGGCATGGCAACAGGCTGGCTTGAGATAGGAAATAAGTGGTATCACTTCAAGAACGACGGTGCCATGACAAAGGGCTGGTATTCAGCAGGTTCATCCTGGTGGTACTTCGACGGCAGCGGAGCCATGGTAACAAGCTGGAAGAAGATAGACAACAAGTGGTATTTCTTCGACAGATCATCAGGTGTCATGATGACAGGCGGATGGAAGAAGATAGATGATGTCTGGTATTACTTCAGAGATTCAGGCAATATCGCTACAGGCTGGGAACAGATCAACGGCAAGTACTATTACTTCAATAACAATGGAGAGATGCAGACCGGCTGGATCAAGGATAACAATAAGTGGTATTACATGAATCCTCAGGGAGACATGAAACAGAACAGCTGGCTTAACGACGGCGGTAAGTGGTATTACTTCGTTGAATCCGGTGCAATGGCTGCAGGAACATCACTTACGATCAATGGTGTTGTATACCGCTTTGCAGCAAACGGCGTATGCGAGAACCCGAACGGTGATCCTCAGAACGGCTGGGTTAAGATCGACGGAGTTTACTACTACTATAACGGCGGCGAAGCTGTAACAGGCTGGCAGAAGATTGCCAAGAAGTGGTATTACTTAGATCCCGATAACGGCGGAGCAATGTGGACAGGATGGCTCGAGGATGGCGGTTATACATATTACATGGATAACTCTGGAGCTATGGTAGCCAACAGGACCATCACAATTGATGGAACCGAGTACACGTTTGATGCATCGGGACATTTGAAGTAAGCATATATTATTTATTAACAGTGAGAAGGTCGCCACCAGGCGGCCTTCTTTATTCGGTATACCTGCCCGTGCCACCTGAGGTGATGGAAACCGGAGTAGTTTCCGCAAAAAACGATTAAAGCAGATGCATCAGATATAGTTTTCACAATAAAGTCCTCAAAAATTAACATTTTTTGTGAACAATATTGTGAAAATCTGTTCCAAATACTATTAGAGGAAGCAAAACATTTCCTGATAATCTATAATATGCCTATGATAAAGAAACTGATTGCAACGCTTGCTATATGCTCAATGCTTCTGCCCGCCGCGATGTCCTCAAGGAAGAACGGTTCGCTTTTTAATGCCACGCCTGATAACGGTTGGGTCGAGCTGCGGGGCAATAAGTATTATTATGAGCACGGGAATCCAGTGACCGGGTGGTATCAGATCGGACCGCAGTGGTACTACTTCAGCAATAGCGGCGTTATGCAGACGGGATGGCATGTTGAAGGAACGAGATGCTATTACCTCAAAGATGACGGCACAATGGCTGCGGGCGAATATATCGACAGGTTCTATATTGAATCTAACGGTGTATGGAACTCATATTTCTTCAATGATTCAACCTGGCGGGTTGACGGTCACTGGTATCAGCAGAGCGGAGACTGGCATTTCGCTTGCGATGACGGAACGGATCAGGAGATAGATCTTACGACGCTCCGATCGATCAACAGGCTCGGGTATAACACTAATTCCATGGACTGGGCGCCGCAGCAGAGCATCGCGGCATATGAGGATGCTCTGGAACAGGGATTTAATATCCTTCTGTGTGACCTGCAGTTTACGTCTGATGGCGTGCCGGTATGTTTTCACGATGCGACGATCAATTCGAAGGCGCGCAATCCTGATGGCACAATAATAGGTGAAGATCTATATGTTAGCGAAGCTACATATGACGAACTCAGTCAATACGATTATGGCATTTATAAGGGCCGCACTTATGAAGGAACTCCTCTGCTCAAGCTTGAGGATATGCTGTCCTTCTGTGCCGAGAATAATGTTGCGGAACTCTACATCGAACTTAAGGGCGGCACGCCGCGCCAGATAAGAGATGCAGTGATAATGGCTAATACATATGGGGTCGAACTGTCGTGGGCAGCTTCGACATACACACAGGCGAAGGCAATCGTTCAGACTGATCCTTCTGCGAGGATCTCACTGATGCCTAACACGATCGATCAGAAACTGATAGACAAACTTCTTAAACTCCGCACCGGAGAAAATGAAGTGTTTGTATTTGGCTGCGCTAATACGATCCTGACACAAACTGAAGTTAATATGCTCAAATCAAATAACATTCCTTTCGAGATGGGCACAGTGGATTCCGCAAGCGATATCGTTTATTACTGGAACGGGTGCTATACATATTGCTCAGGCATCGAAAGCAACACGGTAGTGGCTTCTTCGATCGATATCGGGGACGTCATCTGAGTCAGATCATGAAGAAGTCGCTAAAAATCATCAGACATAAAAGAATCGCAGTTGCTCTTTCTGTAGTTATGGTGTTTACATTGATGAATATGAATGTAACAGCATCGGGAGAAAACGGCTGGAATCAGAATGATGACGGTGAATGGTATTATGTTGACAGCGAAGGCGATCTGCTGACGGGATGGCAGGAGATTGACGGTAAATGGTATTTCTTCACCGGGGATGGGGTCATGCAGAAAGGGTGGCTTAATAACAGCCACAAATGGTATTACTTTAATTCTGCGGGTGCGATGCAGACCGGATGGCAATGGATAGACAAAAAGTGGTATTACTTCAATGAGAACGGGACGATGCAGACTGACTGGCAGAATATTGACGGCAAATGGTACTACTTTAATATGAACGGTACCATGCAGACCGGATGGCAGAGCATTGAAGGCAAGTGGTATTACTTCGATGAGAATGGGGAGATGCAGACCGGATGGATTCAGACTAACGATAACTGGTATTTCCTCAATTCTTACGGAGCAATGCAGACAAAGTGGCAGTTTATTTCCGGGAAATGGTATTACTTTGATGATACGGGAAAAATGCAGACAGGCTTGCAGCATCTGTCCGGAAAGTACTATTTCTTTAATCAGAATGGTGCGATGCAGACCGGTTGGCAGCAGATCACAGGTTATTGGTATTATTTTAATAACCGTGGAGTGATGCAGACAGGCTGGCAGCAGATCAACAACAAGAAGTATTATTTTGATCTTGACGGTGTTATGCAGACCGGGTGGTATTCGGAAGGGAATAAGTGCTATTACCTTACAGATGACGGGAGTCTTGCGACAGACACCTATATAGACAGGTATTATGTTGATCAGAACGGCGTATGGAAGACTAATTCTTTCGACGGATCATCATGGATCGTGGATGGAAGCTGGTATCAGGAAAATGGTATATGGTATTTTGCGGGCAATGACGGAACACAGCAGAAGATAGATGTTACCACGATCCGCTCCATCAACAGATTGGGTTATAATACCAACTCGATATTCGGGGCACCGCAGCAGAGCATTGCGGCATATCAGGATGCCTTAGATCACGGTTTTAAGATCCTTCTTTGCGATCTCCAGTTTACATCTGACGGCGTGCCCGTTTGCTTTCACGATGCAAAGATCAACCAGAAAGCAAGAAATCCCGACGGTTCGATAATTAATGGCAATATCTACATAAGAAATACGACACTTGATGAACTTAATCAGTACGATTACGGACTTCTTAAAGGACGTCAATATGCGGGAACAAAGCTTCTTACGCTTGAACAAATGTTGGAATTCTGTGCAGAATCAGGCGTTGAAGAGCTTTATATCGAGATCAAGGATGGTACGTACCAGCAGATCAGGGATGCTGCTGTTATGGCACATTCATACGGGATCAGCATTTCGTGGGCAGCTTCAACTGTTAATCAGGCGCAGAGCATATTACAGGTATGGCCTCAGGCGCGGGTGTCTCTGATGCCTACTGAGATCAATGAAGACGTTGTAAACCAGCTCCTGAGTCTTAGGACGGGACGAAATGAGGTTTTTGTCTTCGCGGCTTCGTATACGATCCTCACGCCGGAGACCGTGGATCTTTTGACTATCTGCCAGATCCCTTTCGAGATGGGTACGGTGGATTCCGAGGCGGATATCATCAATTACTGGAACGGGTGCTATCACTACTGTTCAGGCATCGAAAGCAATACGGTGGTGGCTTCGGCGATAGATATTGCGGAAGTTATCTAAGTGTGAACAGATTTTTGCAGTTATTTCATGGTTAGTTCATTTTTGAAAAACCTCATGGATGTAGAATAGAATTATATTCGCAAGGAGGTGATTCTCTTATGTTCAGATTCAGTAAAACGATATCTGCTATCCTTGCTTGCTGTATCATTTTTACGTTTATGCATTTTGATGCTTTGGCTACTACAAGCAGCGGCTGGCAGCAGAATGACAACAATGAATGGTACTATGTGGGTTCCGACGGGGAACTGCTTACAGGTTGGCAGGAAATCTCAGGGAAGAAATACTTTTTTAATGATGACGGTATTATGCTGACCGGTTGGCAGAATATCGACAGTAAATGGTATTATTTCAATTCAAGCGGCACAATGCAGACCGGCTGGCAGAAGCTTTCCGGCAAGTGGTACTACTTTGATGCCGACGGTGCGATGCTCAAGGGCTGGCAGAAGATATCAAATAAGTGGTATTACTTTGATGCTTCCGGCGTCATGAAGACCGGATGGCAGAAGATCTCAGGCAAGTATTATTACTTCAATTCAAGCGGAACGATGCTCACAGGCTGGCAGCAGATATCCGGCAAGTGGTATTTCTTAAATTCCAGCGGAGCTATGCAGACAGGTTGGCTTAACCGTTCCGGCAAATGGTATTATCTGAATGCGAGCGGCGCTATGCAGACAGGTTCACAGCAGATCAGTGGCAAGTGGTATCTGTTTGATGATAATGGCATAATGCAGACTTCATTCCAGGAAGTTGACGGCAAGATCTATTATTATGAGGCCAGCGGTGCAATGAAGACCGGACTTGTCTGGATTAACGGTGACCTCTATTACTTCAACAGCTCAATGCAGAAGGGATGGAAGTCGGTTGACGGCAAATATTATTATTTTACGGATGATGGCATTGCAGTAGTCGGCGATTTCTTTGAACAGAGTGGCAAGACATACTATTTCAATGATCAGGGCGTCATGCAGACAGGTCTCGTTGTAATAGGCGATGACACTTATTATTTCCGTGACAGCGGCGCTATGGTGGTTGATGATACTGTTGACGGAATGAGATTTGGCCCTGACGGCAAGATGATCACAGGCAGCAGTATTCTGGATTTGATTGAATCTACATCATGGTGGCTTAGTGATGACGGATTATATACAAATGCTGAATATATCGAACTTGATCTTTGGTTTACTGAGAAACCTGACAGTAGTGTGTATTACGAAGTTTATTATCAGGATGAATTGTTATATGTAAGTGATATTCAGTCGATTGAGCATTCTTACTTTGAAGCCATCTATGGTGAAGATCAGGGTGCTTCTATCATCGGCGGTAAAATTCTTGACGGATTCTATAATATTAAAATCTATGAAGCCGTGACAAATGTATTGCTTGCAAGCGAATACACTTTCGTTAAGATTACTGATGATGGTCCATATACTATCTATAATGATGATTTTGCTGATATTAAGAATATTGGCTGGTGGGATTATGAAATCGAAGAGGCTGATGGTTCTGTACACGGAACAATGGCTTCGGATGCTGTTTATTGCATTGATACACGAACGATTGCTTTTTCCATTGAGTTATATAGCACCGGACGCCAGATTTATTTTGCGTACTATTATGTTCCGGATGAGGATGCTGATTTTGATGATGTTAACTTAGGGAATCCTACTTATGCCAGGACACTGAATTGTACAGCATATGATGATGGTACTATATTCTACGATATTGATTACACACCAAATACAATGCAGGCAGGAACATATTTCCTTGTGATTGCAGCAAACAGATCAAGTCTTAATAATCCATATGTGACGGCAACTTGCCATGTAATACCTCAGTATTCCTCAGAATTTATGGATTAATAATCAGTTTCACACTTCGTTTTGGGCTCTCCTTCGGGAGGGCCCTTTTATGTAGATGATATAGTTCCATATATTTGAAATTGACAAATTGTAGTATTTTCTCGTAATTATTCTACTGATTTCTTTTGTAACATAGTTGTAAAATTAAAGGTATATCTAAAAGGAGGTGGATCAACATGTTCAAAAGACAGAAGATAGCTGCGGTTATCCTCACAGCCAGTATGGTCTTCTCGTTCATGGGCTTTGATACGCTGGCGGCAAGCAGCCGCGGCTGGAACCAGAACGATGACCAGGAATGGTATTATGTGGATACGAACGGCGATCTGGTAACAGGTTGGCAGGATATCTCAGGCAAGAGATATTATTTCAATGATGACGGCATCATGCAGACCGACTGGCAGAACATTGAGGGCAAGTGGTATTACTTCAATGCGAACGGTACGATGCAGACCGGCTGGCAGAAGCTTTCCGGCAAGTGGTACTACTTTGATGCTGACGGTGCTATGCTCAAGGGCTGGCAGAAGATCTCAAACAAGTGGTATTACTTTGATGCTTCGGGTGTCATGAAGACAGGCTGGCAGAAGATCTCGGGCAAGTACTATTACTTCAATAACAGCGGTACGATGCTCACAGGCTGGCAGCAGATATCCGGTAAGTGGTATTTCTTTAATACCAGCGGTGCTATGCAGACAGGCTGGCTTAACCGCTCAGGCAAATGGTATTATCTGAATGCCAGCGGCGCTATGCAGACAGGCTCACAGCAGGTTTCCGGCAAATGGTATATCTTTGACGACAGCGGTGTAATGCTTACGGGCTTGCAGGAAGTTGACGGCAAGGTCTACTACTACGATGAAGTAGGCGGAGCTATGCAGACAGGTCTTATCTGGATCGGTGAGGATCTGTATTACTTCAACAGCTCAATGCAGAAGGGCTGGAAGTCTGTTGACGGCAATTACTACTATTTCACGGATGATGGTGTTGCAGTAGTCGGCGATTTCTTTGAACAGAGTGGCAAGACATACTATTTCAATGATCAGGGCGTCATGCAGACAGGTCTCGTTGTAATAGGCGATGACACTTATTATTTCCGTGAGAGCGGAGCTATGGTGATCAACGATACTGTTGACGGAATGGAATTCGGCCCTGATGGCAAGAGGATCATCTCAGGTGAAGATGTGACTGTAGACAATGCAAAGTGGTATTATCTCAATACAACAACAGGTTATGACTGCACAACAAGGCTTGACCTCGATCTCACTTTGAGTGATACAGCCAACGTTTACTATTCTGTTGCCAAAGACGGCGAAGTTGTCTACACAAGTGAAGTCATCAATACTGATTATCTTGCAATGACATATTCATCAGTTCTTGGAGCAGAGACAACATCTGACGGATATATTGTAGAAGGTACATATACTTTCACAGCATATTTTGCAAATGGTGCTGTTCTTTATACTGATGACGCAGCAGTTACAACTGTCGGCGGCGGAACAGTCAGCCCCGATTATAGTGTCTATATCAACTGGAACGAGAAAGAAGACAACAGGTCTGATTATTACAATATCTATGGTTTCTATAATGGATACTATGGAAACTATTTTGATGAACTCGGAACAACAAGATATGAGTTCATCAAGGATGGCACAGTTGTATATCAGAGCGACTGGGTAGAACCTGATGATTATAACGAAGTTGAAATGGATTCTGATTCCATCAATGAGCTGATCACAGATCCTGATACAGGACTGGTATTGCCCGGTGTTTATACCGTGAAAGTATATTCTGAAGACAATGAATTGATCGGTTCAGAGTCCACAACTGTATACATTGAACCGGGTCATATTAATGTCTATGTAAATTTCTATGAGGATGATGAGACAGGTCTTTGGACGATCTCTTATGAGCCCATTATTTCTTATCCTGAAAGTGATACACCTGATACAATGTATGTCCTCTCGAAAGACAATCAGGTATTCTACGAGAGTGCAGTCGTAGCAGGAGACGGTGATTCTGCACGAGAATTCACTCTTGATTCAAGATTTACAGATGTCTGGGATACTGAGCACGATTGTCTCATCGGCGGCAAGTATACTGTTACGATACTTGACGTTGAAGGCAACGTTCTTGCTACTCAATCGAGACATATAGAAGGATATCTCGAACCGTTCGTTATTGAGAGCGATGAAGATGTTGCATGGGATGCTTATTTCATGAATAGTGATTTTGAGAGGAATAAGTATTATTCAGACTGCGATGGAATCACATTCTGCTGTTATTCACCGGTAGAAGGTCTGCAGGCTGACCTTTACAGATGTCCTGACGATGAACCTCTTAATCTGCGCAGCGTGCCTTATATGACTGTTGCAGGCGAGGCTACATACGAACATGATAACGGTGAAATAATCATTAATGAATATGAATTCCGCTTTGAATCTGATGAAGCTTCTTTTATCCCTGCAACATACTATGTTGTTGTCAGAGATTCAAGCACAGTGATCATGATCGCAAAGTGCTATGTAACGAATACTAAGAATCCTTACAGCGGTGCTGAGATCTTTCCTTTCGCAGAGGACCGTTTGAATGTGTTCTCATGGAATGAGGAACTGGCAAACCTTCTTCAGAGGTACTCTGATGTGGAATTCGGATATGAGATGGTAGAATCTTATGCTTATCAGGCGGCTCTTGATGCCAGGTTTGCAGTTCAGGATTCAAGCACTCCCGATCTCTTTGCGTGCGATGCTGATTATGGACGCAAGTATATTAATTCATCATTCACTGCATCGCTTGAAGATCTCGGAATAGGTGACGATGAACTGGAAGACATGTATCAGTATACGATCGACTATGCTACAACTAACAACGGTGACATAAAGGGTCTTACCTGGCAAGCACATCCCAGTGTCGTTTTCTACAACAGAACGATAGCTCAGAGATTCCTCGGTGTATCTGATCCGAGCAGTGTAAGTGAATATTTTGCCAACTGGAACAGCGTTATCAGCACAGCAAGACAGATCAATGATGCATCCAACGGTACAGTCAAGATCGCCAGCGGTATTGATGACTTCACGAGAGCATATGTTGCCGGCGCAAACGGATGGGTAACGGCAAGCGGCTCCATCGATCCTACACTTGGAGAGTATCTTGATTTTGCAAAGCTCCTTAATGATGAGGATCTCACATGGAATACATGGCAGTGGTCAAATGACTGGAATAATAATGCTTTAAACGGTTCAACTCTTGCTTATTTCGGCCCTATGTGGCTTGGACAGTTCGTATTGGGCATAAACCCTGAATATAACAGCAGTTATGATTCAGACGTTCTCGGCACATGGGGAATCTGCCCGGCTCCTACAGGATCATTCTGGGGCGGCACATGGCTTATGGCAAACAAGTACAGTTCGAAGCTTGATCTTGCTGCACAGGCAATGAGAGATCTTTGTATCAATATCGATAATCTTGAGGATATGGCAGAAAGGGGCGAGTTTGTCAACAACCGGACAGTCAATGGCACTATGGCAATTGTTGCAAATGATGGGTTTGATTGGCTCGGCGGACAGAATCCGTATGCTATGCTCGACCATGCTGCAGCATCTGCAAGATATTCACCAATACTTGATAACAATGCAGTATATAATGAATTTTCGACGGTTGAAAACGCCTATCTCGATGGTGAATTTGATTCACTTGCTGAGGCTGAAGCAGCTTTCCTTGCCAGATATCACAATTTGGTCGGTTAGTATCATACAGACTGATATCTGATTCATTGATTAACGGAGGGGTCATCGTGAAGATGGCCCCTTTCTTTACAAAATGTTTAATCTTTGAACTTATATTTTACTTTCGAACAGGTGTATCCAATAGTAAAATATGTGTATGATGGACAGGAGGTGGTTTTTGTATGCGTAGATTTTGCAAGATCACTGCGGGAATCCTGACGGCTTCTATGGTCTTCTCAGTCATGCACTTTGGGACTTTTGCCGCAACGGGAAATTGGAAAGCTGAAGATAATATCTGGTACTACGAGTACAGTGACGGTACGCGTGCAACCGGATGGCAGAAGATAGACGGCAAGTGGTACTACTTTGATGCCAACTGCGAGATGCAGACAGGCTGGCAGAAGATCGACAAGAAGTGGTATTACTTTAAGGCTTCGGGAACGATGCTGACGGGCTGGCAGAAGCTCGAGAACAAGTGGTATTACTTCGATGCCAGCGGTGCTATGGCAACAGGATGGAAACTCATATCCAAGAAATGGTATTACTTCAATGGTAGCGGCGTTATGCAAACAGGCTGGCAGACAATCTCCGGGAAGCGTTATTATTTCAAGTCAGGCGGAGCCATGGTCACACTATGGCAGCAGATAGACGGAGAATGGTATTACTTTAATTCTTCCGGCACAATGATGACCGGATGGCAGGAACTTAACGGCAAGTGGTATTACATGGATGCATCAGGCATCATGCAGACAGGTATTACTGAAGTTGGGAACAAAAAGTATTTCTTCGACAATTCGGGAGTTATGCAGACCGGACTGATCCTTATCAACGGCGGTAAGTATTATTTCGATGACAGTATGAGATACGGCTGGCAGATCATTGATGATGAGGATTATTACTTTGATGATGACGGCTGTGCCGTTATGAATAACTGGCTGGAACTGAACGGGAAGACCTATCACTTTGATAATGATGGTGTCATGGATACAGGCTTTAAGGTTATCGATGATGAGAAGTATTACTTTAATTCTGCAGGCACAATGCAGACCGGATGGCAGGAGATAGACGGCAGCTGGTATTACATGGGTGTCGACGGTGTAGTTCAGACCGGCATTGCAGTTTGCAGCGACGGCAAGCGTTACTGTTTTGATGATGATGGAATCATGCAGACAGGTCTTATTACAGTTGACGGAGAAGTCTATTACTTCAACAGTTCCATGCAGACCGGATGGAAGAAGATCAACGGCAATGATTACTTTTTTGATTCAGAGGGTCATGCTGTTGTGTCAGACTGGCTTAGAACAGACGGCAAGGAATACTATTTTGATGAGAATGGTATTATGCTCCGCGGGCTTCAGGAGATTGACGGAGAGACGTATTATTTTAACGGATCAGGCGTCATGGCGGCGTCCGCGTGGATCGATCTCGGTGAGGGTGTAAGCTATTTTGATGTTGAAGGTCATATGGTGACAGGCCTTTATCATATCGGAGGCAAGACTTATCTGTTTGACGATGACGGAGTAAAACTTACGGGCCTTCAGACATATGACGGCGGTCTGTTTTATTTCAATGATGAGATGCAGTTCGGATGGCAGACTGTTGACAGTGGCATGTATTATTTTGATACTGATGGCATGGCCGTTATGTCGGACTGGCTTACTGTCGGAGGCAATACTTATTATCTCAATGATCAGGGACATAAGGTTACCGGTTTTGCCGATATCGGCGGAGACAGATTCTACTTTGACGAGACAGGCGTCATGCAGACAGGTCTTCTGTCGATCGACGGATATACATATTACTTTGATGAAGAAATGAAATATGCATGGCAGGAAATCGATAATAATTATTATTACTTTGATGATGAAGGCCATGCGGTAACATCAGACTGGCTGATTTACGGCGGTAATTCCTATTACTTTGACGGGTTCGGCAGAAGAGTTACGGGTATAAAGGAGATAGGCGGAAGCAAGTATTATTTCGATGCTTCAGGACGCAAGCAGACAGGTCTTCTTACACTTGACGGATATATGTATTATTTCGCTGAGAATATGCAGTTCGGCTGGCAGACGATAGACAGTAATCTGTATTACTTTGACGCGGACGGCAGAGCTGTCGTGAACAATTGGCTTACACTTAGCGGAAATACATATTACTTTGACGGATTCGGTCACAAGGTAACGGGATTCCGTGATGTTGACGGCTCCAGATATTACTTCAACGATGACGGCATCATGGCAACAGGTCTTACCGCAATAGGCGAGGATACATATTACTTCCTCGAAGACGGCAAGATGGTG
>Ga0247611_10003238_pt1 | contig 24469 bp, 22 predicted proteins | sample 177DNAGHGhighgp2_FD_192422 | JGI IMG/M metagenome (GOLD analysis project Ga0247611, IMG submission 192422) | Sheep rumen microbial communities from Palmerston North, Manawatu-Wanganui, New Zealand - 1770 DNA GHGhigh gp2 | ecosystem: Host-associated > Mammals > Digestive system > Stomach > Rumen... | reverse complement strand
CGCTTTCCGTTCGGCACTGCCTGACGGCGGGTTTTTCGTTCGTCCTTGCAATGCCTTTTTGTCATAGCACAGGCTTCTGCGCCCGGAAGGAGACTCCTTTGCACAGTCACAGAAAATAAGCTTTCCCGTTTTTTCGTCATAGCCGATGGTGTCCGGCTCGCCACCGCTTTCCTCCATCTTTCGCAAAACCGCGATGGCGGCGGGAAACGCGCGCAGCCTATGCTCAACCTCGGACCATTCCAAATCCGGATGACGTTCCCGGTGTTCGGAAAATCTCGCTTTCAGTAATTCCAACATCTTACACACCTCTATAAATCCCGATTTGTCGGGATCATTTTGCTCCGCTCGACGTTTTAATCGCTTGTCGATTGCTCCCCGCGAACGATCTGCCGGATGGCGTCCGCGTAGCGATCCGCATGGTTGAGCGAAAACTCTCCGTGCCGCAGTTCCGGCAGGCGGTGCAGGCTAACCGATGGAAGCGCGCGGCAGATCGCATCCGCGGAGCGCAGGATCTCACCGGTCTCCTTTTCCCCCACATAAACGTGCGCCTTCGCCGCAGAATCCCGGAAAGAATCTTTCAGCGTATAGGACGTGTTTGCCTTCATGAAGGCGATCATGTCCTGCTTTTGGATCAGGCAGCTGTCCCGATAGTAGTCCTCGAAAAGCTCCGGTCTGATGTGCAGAGACCGGAATTGCAGCCTCGCAAAGGCCTTGTTTCGGATCAGTCCGTAGCTTGCGCCGAAGGCCGGAGTGATCAGCGCGTTCGTCAGCCCGGACGGGAGTACCGCCGCGCTCTCGACCAAGGCATACGAACAACAATCCGTGCGCTGTGACAGCATTTCCAGCAGGATCTGCCCGCCCAGCGACAGCCCCCCGATCAGCAGGACGGAGCCGCCGAGGCGCTCGTCAAGGAAGGAGAGGAGCTCGGAGGCGTTGTCCTCGATCGTCGTAAACGGGCGGTCGCTTCCCGCGTGGCCGTCCAGGATCGGAAGGATCACGTGATAGTCTTCCTGCAGCTTTTCCGCGGCCTGCCGATAGTTCCACCAGGACAGGCCGCCCCCGTGGAGCAGCAGGATCGTCTCCTTTTGTTCGGCGCCGTATTCGTGAAGCTGCAAGGATGTTCACCTTTCTTTCTGCCGCGGGCTCCATAGGAAAAGCCCCTCCGCCGCGGTCCGCGTCTCGCGGATCGCCTTAACCGCTGTCAGGCTCCTCACGCAGCATAGCGTCGTATTCATGCTTCATTCCGCTCAATTTCTGTTCGTCTCCCAGCACCAGCGGGCGATCTCGACGATCAGCTCCAGGGGCAGCTCGCGCTTATTTGGGAGTTGGATCGCACCCTTGCTGGTCTTGTATTCTGTCAGGAGCGGCGCAAAAAACGCCACCGCCTCTGCGCCGGGGTACAAACCGATGTGGTTTTTCGCCGGAGCGAAGTGGATGATGTTGCGGCCCTTCCAAAAGGTGGGCATGCCCCAGGACAGGCGCTCCTCCGCCTCGGGGATCGCAGCGCGGATCGTGTCATAGACCGCGTTCAGCCGGGGCCGGATGCTCTCGTCCTGGCTGTCAATGTATTCCCGAATGGTCATGGTTCCCTCTCCTTTTTCTCTCCGGAATTATTCTTTCATTTCCGCTATGTAATCCTTTATTCTTGTCCAATCCTTCACCTGCAGTGCGATTCCATTTATTCCAGCCGGATCTTTAAGGCGGCTGCGGTTCAGCGTTCCCATCGCGCCACAGTGTGCCTCTGCAAAGACATATGCCTTTTGTCCGGATGACAGAGATACTTCAACGGGATTGTGTTTTCCCGTGATGAAGGCGTTATAGTTTCCGATCTTAGCTTCCCGATCAAACGCCATCATCACACCGCAAAAGGTGTGACGGCCAAGGCAGATAATAACTTTCGGCTCGATGATATTTACAAGCCGGGAAAAGAACTGTTTATTTTCATTCAGCCAGCGTGTTTTAAAACTCCCCGAGAAGCCTTTATTGCGATAGCCCAAGACGAAATTGGTAAAGAACAGATCGGAGTTCCAAGGCGCTCCACTTGAAACATCATAGCCAATCGATGAAAACAGCTTGATCAGGTTTTTATCGGTAATACTCGCTCCATCCAAATAATACGATGACCTGCTTCCAGCGTTGATTTCGGCGAACTGTGCCATGTAATCTTTAGCGGCATCTGCCGGGCTGCCCCAATCCTGCCCGACGAGCATGATTTTTGCATCGAGGCTTCCCCGTCCCTGCCAGTATGTCCAAAGATTGATTTCTTCGCAATCGTCATACCATGTCAGAAATATAGGATCATCTTTGTATGTCGCTTCCTGCGCTTTGTAGTATTCCTTAACATCGGAGATAAGCTCTTGATATGCCTGTTTTTTATCCATCAAAGCGGCACACCTCCTGACCTTTCCTTATGCTTCTTCCTGCGGCGGTTGCCAGAGAAAAAGCCCCTCCGCGGAGGACAGCGCCCGGACTTTATCGATCAACTTGGCATCGGGGTCATAAACCGTCAGATACGTGTCGTTGTGGTCGTAGTCGATCATCGCATGCTGCTCCGCAAACACGGCCCGGAGGAACTCGTTCCCGGAAAGCCCGGCCACCCGTTCCGCGAAGGCTTCCGGATCAGGATTCGTCTCCCAGGACGCGCAGGAGTCGAAGGACACCGCCATGTCGGCATAGCAGTTCAGCCGCAGAAGGAGCTCGGCGTATTTGCGGCGCAGGGGGACGATCCGCTCCGGCTGCAGGAAGTAGCGTTCCACGGCGAAGTACTGCCCTGCGGCGTCTGCGGGCACCTGCTCGGGCAGAATATCCACGATCCAATACGGGCCCTCCAGCAGAGCGCCCATCAAGTCGTCGAATCTGCGCGGGTCCGCCGTTTCGGATGCGGCCTGCGGCAGCTCCTCGATGCTGCGGATATCCGATTTGAACAGGACCACGTCGTCCAACTGGATCCCCTCTTCCTCGCGGTCAAACTCGTGGAGGCCGTAGCCGGAGGGAAAGACCTCCGCGATCCCCGTGAACACGGAGCCGTCCTCCGTCGTGACCCGTATCTCTTTGTCCTGATAACGATACAGCATGGTCGAATCGTCCTCTCTCAAATCAGCACGCCGCCTAAGTGGTCGATCTCGTGCTGGATGATCTGCGCCGTAAAGCCGGTGTAGGTTTTCAGGCGCATTTCGAAGCACTCGTTTTGGTACTGCACCTTGATTGAGCGATACCGCTTGACCTTTCGCGTGCCGGCGAGGGACAGGCAGCCCTCCTCGGCCTCGTATGGCCCTGAGCATTTGACGATCTCCGGGTTGAACATGACGGTCGCGCTGCCGTTGTCGTCGAAGATGATGATCCGCTTGGCAACGCCGATCATGTTGGCCGCCATACCGACGCAGCCGTCCCGGTGCGCCGCGAGCGTGTCCCGCAGATCCTGCGCCACAGGCAGATCCAGCACCGTAGCCTGAGCGGATTTCTGCGCGAGGAAGATCGGGTCTTTCATAATGGGTTTAATCATAGTCGTTTTGATGATTCAGGGCTCGATACACCGTATCGGCAATGAGTTTCGCGCCTGCGGCGTTGGGGTGCAGGCCGTCCGGGCCGAACAGGTCCCGTCTGCCTTCGGTCTGCGCGTAGAGATCGACCGTTTCAAGGTTCTGTTCTTCCGCGACGGCTCTGACCAGCGCCGCGATCTCCGGGATGCGGTCGAGCTTCGCGTCGTTCGTGATATAGAAGAAACGGTTGATCGGCGCAAATGCGAAGGGCGGCGTGCAGAGCAGGATGCGCGGCTTTTTCGGCAGCGCGCGGTATTCGTTGATCAGTTCCCGGTACTGCTGCCGGAACGCCTCGTCGGAGATCCAGTTAGCGTCCTTGGAATCGTTCGTGCCAAGCAGGATGACCACCGCATCCGGCAGAAAAGCTTTGCTCTGCTGAAAGGCTTTTTCCTCGCGATAGGGCTTGTTGCCGGTGCTCTGCAGCGTTCTGTCATTGACGGCGAAGGCTGCGACCTGGGCCTCCGATCCGAGCAGTTTTTGAAGCACGGCAGGATATCGGCGAATGAAGAACATCGGCAGCGTGCAGCCGTAGGTCACGCTGTCCCCCACGAAGGCGATATGCTGTTTTCCGTCTTTGCGTCTGACGGGAAGCCGGACGGTCGTATAGCCGCACAGGATGGCTGCTGCGGCAAGGATCGCCGCTAAAATCAGAAGTATCATATTCTCTTTTTCTTTCACCCTTCACAGCTTCTGTTCATTAGCGTGGGCATACAGGATCCTTTTCGGGCGTCGGCGCATGAGCTGTTCCCAGTCGCTTTTCAGCGCGGGGTTCTCCTCGTATCCTGCCAAGTACGCAAGCGGCTCCAGGTCGCCTACAAGGCAGCTTCCGTCGTCAAGAGCCAGGGAAACGCTGTCCTCGCTGTGGCTCGGTGTGTGGAGGATCTCACCGTCGATGCCAAGCCCTTTCAGCACGTCCCTGCTCTCCGCGCAGGAGATCACCGTCGCCGCGCTTTCATCGACCGCACGATAAGACAGGTGCTTGTCTCTGGCAAAAATCTCGTCCGAGGCATGCACGAACAGGCGCTGCACGTCCACGACCAGAAGCTTCACGCCGAGCCGCTGCAGCTCACCGGCGAGGCCCATGTGATCCGGGTGGTAATGCGTGACCAGCAGGGTCGTGATCGCTTTCATTTCGATTCCTGCCGTTTTGATCGCCTTGAAAAACAGCGGCAGCGTTCCGGCCCAGTCCGTGTCAACCAGCAGGCCGCCGTCCGATCCGGGGATATAAAACGTGTTGGTGTTGCCGTATCGGAGCTTTATCATGGCGTGCCTCTCAAAGCTGATCGTATTTCGCGTTGCTGCCCCGGCTCTTCTCAACGGGGTACTTGGCCTCGTTCTGATCCATCTTCGCGTTGATGATCGCGTCGGCATCCAGTCCGAGCGCATCCAGCATGTTCTGGCAGTACACCATCACGTCGGCCAGTTCCTCCCCCACGTGGGAAAGGTCGTAATCCGTATCGCTCCACTGGAAGCACTCCAGCAGCTCATTGGCTTCAATAGAGATGGACTTTGCCAGGTTCGCGGGTGTATGGAACTGATCCCAATCCCGCTCCTTCGAGAACTTGCGAATCCGCGCTATCGTTTCCTGTTTCATGGTTTTGATCTCCCGCTCTACATTCTGACATGATTATACCCTGTTACATCCTATGCATCAATAGGGTATAACAGGGTATAACGTGCTTTTAGGAAAGGCGGATGGCCTTGGGATCAAGTACAAGGACTCGCTTGTTTAGCACCTCCGCGACGGCCGCGGCCGCGGTCTCCCGCTCGCAGAGCGGATCGTCGGGATCGTAGACTGCAATCACCGTGTCGGCTTCTTTCATGGCCTCGAGGTGGGCTTTGAACTCGCAGCCTACCGTCTTCTCAAAGCCCACATTCACGACTTCCGTGCACTCGGCCAAGGCATTGAAATAGCGATCGCGCAGCTCCGGCGTCCACTTGGTCGCCTGCTCCTCATATGGGACATAGGAGACGATTTCAAGATTACCATCCGATTCTTTCAGGCCCTGGAGGATCTCCGCGGCATACAACCCTACGCCGCAGTCCATGCTGACAGCAAACCAGGTGCAGCCCTCCCCTCTCTGCTTGGAGATCTGATTTATCAGGATCAGCTTCAGCGCCGCACAGCCCTCGTCTTCCTCGTCAAATCCCCACGGAAAACACATCGGGGAACAGCCAATAATGGCACAGGTCTTGGTCATGTCTCTGTCTCCTTCGAAGGAATAACCCTTTTGAGTTATCTTAACTCAAAAGGGTTAAACTTTTCAAGTGGCTTTCGCTATCCTCAAGGTTAGAATTGAGGTGTTACCATGACGATTGGCGAAGCCGTCAAAGAACGGATATTACAATTATGTGCAGAGCGAGACCTAACTATTAACAAGCTGAGCACGATCAGCGGCGTTACGCAGTCCACCGTGAACAATGTGGTCGGCGGACGCAACAACAGCACCACCGTTTCCACGCTGCAAAAGCTGTGCGACGGTTTGGGGATCACAATCATCGACTTCTTCAATGATGATCTGTTCAAAGACATAGAGCCGGAAGTGAAATGACAGTGTTTTGCACTGCGCCGAAATAGATTGTGGCGATAAGGTTTGCCTTACCGCCACTTTGTTTATTTGATAAGATCAGCCTTTGGGTGGACACGGATCATTTCCGTGACTATCCGCGCCCTGAATCCGACCATCTAGACCGTGAAAAACGAGCTCTGTCTTTTGATTCCTGCTGATCCTGCGACCCGCATCGATAGCTTGTTGCTTTGTGTCATAGTGACCACTAGCACGCAACGCGCCACCACGCTTCACATCCCAGCCTCCTTTAGCGTTGTGAACCACATGATGCGTAGCTTTTGCCATTGTTCTCACCCCCTGTGTGCTCTGGGGCAGCAGACCGCACAGCCATCTGCATCCCTATAAATTGTTTTTGCTTTTGCAACTGCATCGTACTCGTTCGAGAAGTATCCCAAATACGTTGTGCTCCTAATATTGAGCTTCTTTGCGTGTTCTTCGGTGTGTACCTCATGATGCAAGCCCGGATTGTGAGTCTGATTGTTGTTGACGTAATAATGCTGATACATAATTGTCCTTTCTGCTTGACGATGCAAGCAATCAATGATATTTTCTTTATAGACATCTTTCCTTGACGGTCGATCTGCCCCCACAGGTCAGCCGTCATTTTTTACTCTCATAAGACACCACCTCCCTTAAAACACAAAGCCGCATAGATGCAAAAGCTGTAGGCTTCAATCTTAACCGACTGAGTCCTACAGCTTAGCGCGTCTAGGCGGCTTTCCTGTGAGTTACTCAAGATAATTCATGCGCCAATCTCCACAGGGATCTTGGCTTTATGTCGAATAGGACACTCTATAACAACAGTCATTTTCTTTTCCAGCTTTTCAGGCGTTTCAAGGACATGACAGTGTTTGTGCCCAGCGCATTTCTCCCCACCGTGCGGGCACTTGTAAACGAAGGTACAAGCGCCGCTGGGAAGAATTTGTATTTCTTGCAATTCGGAATCTCCTTTCCTTAGCTGATCATAGGCGGAAGTTTTGCATTCTCATCGTTTCTGGCATTTCGAATGATCTGCCGGACTTCATCTGTCTCTGATCGCGTAAACTGGTTTCCCATTATGAAATAAGATATTACTGCGCCTGCACAGCGAATGGAATCTTTGCCAGTGATCATTTTCTTGTTTGCGCTTCCTATTACAAGAATGTTGAACCACATAGCATTATCAAACGACCAATTGATATGATTGAGTTTGACAGCAATCTCTTCCCAGCGGATTCCTTTCCGCCGCGCCATCAGTGCAGCATGAGCAAGTGCCATCTGCGTTACGGGTTTCATAAGAAGGTTCTCCTCACGAATAGCAGAGACAGGCTTGTCCATTCTTGTGAGTTTTAAATACTCTTGGTATACATTTACCTCTTGAAGGGTGGTCATCCAGAAATCAGAAACTGTTCGGTATGCGTTTTCCAATGCCTCCTCATTGGGAAGGCTTTTGGCTGAGTATTTTTCATCTTTTAGGATGGTTTCTGCGATCGTATATAGTGCACTTAATGTGGTTAGGTTCTTGCTTCTGGCAGATAGAGTATTACTTTTCCAATTTACTAATTCAATTCCGTTTATTGGAGAAAGCGGTCCTCCGTCTCCGATCAACCGGCGTGCTATCACTGCAAATGTGTCGTCATCACTGGTGATAATATTGTCGCTCCTGCTGGTCTGCTTGGCATATTTGTTGATCTTATTAAAAATCTTCCGTATTTTCGCCGTATCCGTATGCTCCACAAGTATTACACAGAGCTCGTCATTTGCTATCTCCGGGTGTGGTTGAAGTGAATTCATCGCAGAGAAAAGTTTTGTTCCACCCGGAACGCCGCTTATACCGCGAATAGCAATTTTAAGGCTGAGGAGACGGTGTTGACCATCCAAAGCTATCAGTCTCTCTTTTCCCGGCAGCGTAATGAAGCCCATATCAGCCATCGGGACAGCGTAAGCGTCTGGTATATCTCCTACGACCTTTGACAGAGGTTCAAAACGAATTTCTTGGAAGCCAGAGTAAATATCAACGATTAAGCTGGAAAAAAATCTGTCCGGGTCAAAGACAACATAAGGAACAATCTCCTCCACAATGCGTTTAATATCGCACTCTCGTTGCATTTTCTCTTCGGCAGTCATGTCTGGCCATTCTGGCATCTCCTTTGCTATGCCTACCCGGTCAATTAACTCGCCCGCAGACATCTTGCAGATATAATAAGTGGTTTCTCCCATCTTCGCTTTGATACAGCCTAGTGTTGCCATAAAACGCCCTCCTGTTTTTGAAAAACATCCCATGACCTTATTATATACTTTGCGAGGGAAAAGTCAAGAGCAAAACACAATGTTTTTGAAAAACATTTTTTGTTGTGCGAAAACTATCCGTTCAGGTGAGAATGTCTTCTTGTTCTCCCCCTAATCTGTAGGAGAGCTTTCGTTTGAACGAAATGAGAATTCGTTTGAACGCATTGAAATAGCTCTGCGCCAATGTTATAATACAGTATATTTTGAAGCTAATTATTTACTCTGACTCGGAGGCGAGACCGTGGAAGGCTATATGACAACGAAAGAAGCCGCCAAGAAATGGGAAATCTCCCAGCGGCAAGTCCAGATTCATTGCCAGAAGAAAAGGATTCCCGGCGTTGTTACGGTCGGGACAAATTACTTGATCCCTAGTAATGCAACTCGCCCGGTATACGGTTTTTACTTCGTTCCGGAGGCGCCGGCAGGTGCAGAGAAATAAGGTTGTATTTAGGCATGGAGAAAGTCGAAGCGATGAACACGAGTAAAGAGAAGATCATTAACAAGAAGCCCTTCGATCTCCAAGAGTCAGTAATACTTCTGGATGTGTACTTGCTTGAAAAAAGCAATCATCTTACACGAACTGAGGCGGCTCAAATCGCTTCAGAGCGTTTACGCCGTTTGGCGGATCAGCGTGGCATGATAGTTTCCGACTCCTTCCGAAGCCCAGCGGGCCTTCAGAACCGACTCAGAAGCATCGGCTGCCTATATGAAGGCACAGAGTCCGTTTCTGCGCCTGGTACCGAAATGTTTCGGGCGGCTGTTGCCATGTTCAGGGATGACAAACAACAGTATCAGCAGATTCTTCATGATGCCGGCTCTTTGCCCGGAAAACCAAAGCGTAAGCCGAGAAAGCAGAAGTGTAAAATTGCTCAGACCAAATTCGTACGCACAAAAAAAGACCAGCTACTAAAGAATAAGTACACCTCAGATTATAATGACGTTTATTATGCGCTCAAAAAGCTGTCTGAGAAAAACCATGCTGGTATTACCGGTACTGATGTTTTCTTGGAATTGGAACGTAGAATAAAACGCAAGGACATTATCGAGATGCTGGAAGGAGCAAGCTGGTCGAAATCGCTATCTGGTAACCACTACGTGTTTTATGACAAAGAGCAAGAGGAAAGGAAGAAGCGGCAAATGGATGAAGCTCTGAAAAAGGCAGAAAACGATTTTTTCACATGGCTTCCGAGTGCAATTCCTCCTCAGGCTCTTGATGAGGTCAAAAACTCCTATACAATTGTTAGCTCCATGCTGGTTCAGAAAAAGGTTCTACCGCAGCCTCTGATAGCAACCACACAGATTTGTCAGATTGAAAACGCACTTAAGCAGACCAAGAGAGTATTCGGTGGTAAACGGCTGCGGAATAATGCTGTCAAGCTCCTGACAGTTTACCTGGCCTATCTGAGAGAGATAAAGAATACACAGCCAGTGCAAGCGGAGATTCCTGATGTTGAGGTACAGGACGATTGGATTCGCTTTGATTTTTCTAACGCCAAGTTATTTGAACGGACATCTCCGGTGTATTGCAACATAAACGGCACTGTGATCGAAGGCCGGAATTGGGCCAGGATCCTTGTAGCTATCGTTGAAACCGAGCTTGCAAAGAATAGTCCCGAAGTTCAAGCCCTATATTCGACCCCCCTATATACAAACAAAGCAGACAGACCATTCCTGATGAAAGAGAGGATCGAAGGGCTGCATTGCGCAGAGCTTTCCAACGGCTACTGGATCAATATTAACTGGAGCATTCCACGCCTTCTGGAGATCATCCACACCTTCTGCCTTCATTGTGGGTATAACAAAAAGCAGGTGATACTGTATGGTGCCCCCAAGGGGAGTTCCCCTGCCAGGCGTAGTGGCAATGTCTCAAACAAACCGGTTGACCGCAGTTTTGACATGAAGAAAGCAGAGACCCGTTTGCTGGCTGCGGGCTTGCAAGGGCTAACCGTGCAGGAATTGATAGATGCGATCCAGCCGCATGCAGCAATTTCGACGGCAAAAAACGCATTGGATGAAAGCCTGAGCATAATTTCCATGCCGGAAAACCGGTACGTCCATGTTGACAGCTTTGTAGATTTGGATGAGGCCGAAGAAGGCCTTGGGCGCATCCTACGCACGCATTTTGCGCAGTTTGGCGGCTACAGCAACAATCAGCTGCTTTTCCGTGCCGCCTCGCAGGAGCTGTCCATGTTTTTGAATGACAACGACTGTGAAAACATTGAGGCTGTCTACGCCATTGCGCGCTTCCTGTTTGAGAAGAAAGCTCCTACTGGGCAACCATATAAGTTCTCCTGGCCGCACGTTTTTGAGCGTGAGCCGGACTACCCCATGACACTCCGAGGCTTGATGATCAACCTTGCCAGGAACAATAGTGGCGTATTAAATGCACTTGATGCAAAGAGTTACCTTCAAAAAACCATGCTCACATATGGTGGGTTGGGACAGCTCCTGCAAATTGGCTCTTCCAACACATTTCTCCTTTACGATTCAGAGCGATACCTGTTAAGCGAGACAATCGGAATAGATGATCCCTGGTGCCGTCAAATGCACGAAAAACTTGACGATCTGTTCCGTAAGGCCAATGTTGCCTATGTTATACCGAGAGACATCAGTACGGCCTGGCTTGAAACCCTGCCGCCGCTTCCGCTTGGGCTTCCGTGGACGCATTTACTTTTGCAGGAGGTTTTAGATAAGTATCCGTCCATCGGCTTCAAGTCCATTTCTCCGGATTTGAATCAGACGCACGACACGCTCTCTGCAGCCTTTGTTCCCCTTGAGTCCCCGCTGCAGACTTTCCCGGATGTGGTAACTCTTTTCATGGAAGAGCGGCACGAACTGCCTATGCGTATGCCAGGAGAGGAACTGAGGCTGGAACTGAGAGATGCCGGTATGCTAGAAGCCGGGGAAATGATCTATGCGCTCCCCAAGGCGCTGGATGACTATCGTTTCGCTTGGACAGACGAAAACAAAACCGTGCTGGTGCTTGGAAATAAATAAGCCATCAGCTTTAGAAATAGAGGGATAGGTATGTACGGATATGAATGGACGGATCAAAACGGCATTTACCGCTTGTCCGTAAACAGCAAAATACAAAAGGAGATCCGCCCGGTCTTTAAAGAGGAACTGGATTATTTCGGTTTTAATGAGCACTGGACATATCCGGACACGACCGCGCCTCTGTTATGGGCAGAGGGGATTCGTCGCTATGTGCTGAACGGCGTTTGTGTAGCTGAGGCTATAGGCGGAGGCTTCTATACGAAACCTACCATAAAAATCTATGAAGAGGGTTTGGAACTCAAGCCGATCGACATTGAGGCTCTATGGAAAGAAAACGAACGCTTATTGCTTGGTCTCGAAAAGACGGCGATGGATTTCATCCGCAGCACCCACGACAAATATGAGAAAGCAGGGATGGCCTTTGCCGTTGCATTTAGCGGAGGGAAGGATTCTCTGGTTCTTCTTGATTTGGTCGCCCGAACGCTTTCTCCGGATGAGTTTTCTGTCGTATTCAGCAATACAGGCATGGAATTATCCACGACACTCCAGTCTGTAGAAAGGGCAAAACAACACTGGCCGTCACTGAAGTTTTATGAGGCTAAGAGCCATCTTGATCCAGAAGACAGTTGGGAGGAATTTGGCCCTCCAGGGCGCAGAATGCGTTGGTGCTGCGCGGTTCATAAGTCTGTCCCGACAATTTTATTACTTCGAGAGATCACCGGTAATTATAATGTGAAAGCCGTTGTTTTTGATGGAGTACGCGCGGAGGAAAGTGCAGCACGAGCAGACCGAGACGAGATCAGCGTTGGCGCGAAGAACATTAACCAAATCAACTGCAGCCCTATACTCAAATGGAGTACCTCTGAATTATTTATTTACTTACTTCATAATAGAATTCTGCTAAACGATGCATATCGCCTGGGCTTGTTTAGAGTGGGCTGTATTGTTTGTCCCATGTCTTCAAATTGGTGGGACGGGATTGTCAATAACATCTACCCTGACGAGATTCGCCAGCTGCTTTCCAAGGTGGAGAATTATTCACTGGCAACAAAGCCAAAAAGTGAAGTAACAAAATTCATTGAGCAAGGTGGTTGGAAAGCCCGCATGGGCGGGCGCGGCTTGCAGAATGGTGGTAATCGTGTCGTAGAGAAAATTGCAGATGACCGAATTACATTTAGCTTCACTACAAAAAGTCAAGACTGGCTGAATGTTTGTAGCATCCTTGGTCCTATTGTTTATAAAGATGGGGGCACTTACACACAAATAATCGACAGGCAAGAATTCCAGTTTCAAATCGTTTCTGGAAATATTCCTTCCGTTGTTTATTGGCCATATTCAAAAATGGACAGATTCATATTAAGCCATTTACGAGGAGTTGCCAACAAGACAGCATACTGCTTTGGGTGTAAGGCTTGTGAAGTCCAGTGCCCAGTCAACGCATTTACAATCACTGAAAATAGGCAAATCTATATTCGGGAAGAAAACTGCATTCACTGCTATAATTGCATTGAGTTCACAAACGGGAAAGGTTGCCTTGCAGCAAAGTCGCTTTCGGTTACGGGAGGAGAGAACGGTATGGATCTGAAAGGCATGAACAGATATCAACATTTTGGACTGAGACGTCCTTGGCTGGAGCATTTCTTTGCAAATAAAGAGAGCTGCTTTACAATGGGTGTCTTGGGAAATCGGCAATATGATTCTCTAAAGGTTTGGCTTCGAGAGAGTGGCCTTCTCACGGCATCCGGGAAAGGAGAAAAATCTGGTGTTACCACTCCTCTCTTTGAAAAGATTCAACCTCTGGGAGCGGGCAATCCTCTAACCTGGGCGATCATCTGGACCAATCTTGCCTATAACTCTATCATTGTAAAATGGTACATGCTGAATGCTCCTGCCGGTGAGATCTATGAAAAAAACGATTTGATCTTCCTCCTTGGCGACGACTATTCAAAGTCTACCCGCGACAATGCAGTGACCGCGCTGCTTGAAACCTTCCGGCACAGTCCTATCGGCACTGTGTTAAAACAGGGCATCCCCATCCCCAGTGGGAACAGCTTCAAATTCTCCAAGCAGGGATGGAACACGCCCGATGCGGTCGCGATTCTCTATGCCCTTTATATGTGGGCAGAGGCAACCGGACGCTATACGTTCACCCTAAGCCAGATGGCTGCAGCGCGAGGCAATGCCGAAGCTAAGGGCGTCGATCCCGTCTCCGTTTTTGGCATCAACCCGGATCGGTTCAAGGATATCCTTCAGGATATCGCCCTGCAGTTTGACAAATACATCCGCACGACATTTGTTGCGGACCTGGACAACGTGCAGCTCTTCCCGGAATACAAATCCCTCGATATTCTGGATTTGATTGTGAAGTAAGGAGACGGCGTTATGGCAAAGTACAATACATACATAGAACTGAGTCCGCATTATGAGTCTGTAGTTGATATTGATTCTGAATCCCGCCATCCAGATATGTGGCAAGAGTACATCGTCCACGAAGACATGAAAGGAGCCATAGAGGTCATCTGTGACTCTCTGAAGTATGAGGACGAGGACAAGCGACGTTCCTTTTGGATTCACGGTGCATATGGCACCGGCAAGAGTTATGCTGCCATTGTGCTGAAGCATCTTTTTGAGGACAGCGTTCCCAACATCCGCAAGTTCCTGTCCAATCAGATGCTGATCCCGTATAGGGAGCGCTTTCTCTCCATTCGTGAGAAGGGTGAATTCCTGGTAATCTGGAAGAGTCAGGCCACCGATATCCGGAGCGGCATACAGCTTATGATGACGATGGAAGATGCCATCCGGGACAAGCTGAAGGAGAAGTACGGCGCTGCAGCGTATTATGGAAAAAACTCGCTGATCGCTGCTGCACAGGATGCTGTGAATGACCCATCCATCAACTGGGATGAGCTCTTCATGAATCAGAGTTATGCGCTGTTTGAGGAATACGGTTCTGTCGATGAATTCCGAGATGAGGTTTTAGGCGGCAGTCTGAAGGCAGCCAATATTGTGGCCCGTATCTATCGTGATAAGGGCTGGGGCTTTTTCACCTCGCTGCAAATGTTTAAGGAGTGGGTAGCGGACGTTATCGAGGGCAATCACCTTCAGGACACCGGTATTATTTTCATCTGGGATGAGTTTACCTCTTACCTTCGCAACAATCCGACCGATGATGTTTTGCAGCCGCTTTCGGAGTTTTGCAAGGAACAGCCTTTCTTTATGTTCCTCATTGTGCACAGAGCGCCAAGCTGGGTGAGCCAAATCGGTGAGGAAATCTACGAGCAGATCGTTCACCGTTATCATTCTCTCGACTTCCACGTCAGCGAGAGCGCAGCCTACGAGCTGATCGGTAGTTCCATTCTTACTCGCGCGGGAATGGACGAGCAGTGGAATGGAGTTAAAGACACGCTCATGAAATCAATCAGCAAGAACTTTGCTGATTTTGATAACCTGGATATGAGCAATAAAAAAGAGCGTCTCCGTCAGCTTTGCCCTCTGCATCCGATGACGCTCTCGCTACTTGCTATTGTTGCTCAGAACTTTGGCGCCTCCCAGCGCACTCTGTTCCGCTTCATGAAGGACCCGAAAGAGTCCGAACAAAACGTAGGGTTCATTTACTATATCAACAACTATGGTCCAGATGACTGGCGCTGGCTGACGCCGGACTTCCTTTGGGATTACTTCTTTACCAGAGAGAGCGATGTTCGCAGCTTCTCTCCGGAGGCAAAGAGCGCCTATCAGCATTACATGACTAAGCGGGAGTTCATCTCGGACGATTATCACATGCATGTGTTTAAAGCGGCCCTGCTTCTGATTGCTGTTATGTCGTCCGGCACTGTCAGCAACCTTTATAGCCAGGCCACACAGCGCAAGGTCTCCGCTACAAGCAGCACTTTGTATAAGTGTTTTGCGGGTCAGCTGACTAAAGAAGACGTGGAGATGTATCTTGCCGATCTTGAGCAGATCGGGGTACTGCGCCTTGACGCCATGACCAATGGAGATAAGCGACTCCAGATCCCGTACAGTGGGAATGCAGATGTTTTTGATGTTCGTAAGGATATGCTGATGAAGAAGTATACCCGCTACGAGCTATTCAAGAAGGGCGGCATCTTTGCCAAATCAATGGAAGCAAAGATCTGGGACAAGACCAGTGCTTCCTTTGGTAGAATGTATATCGCAGCCTGCGATTCTGGAACGAACTCCATCAATTTGCGTTTTGGCGAGGTTCAAACTGAGCTCAAAAAATACCCGTATAAATTCGGCATCCTTGTAATTGCTATCTCTGAATCAAGCCAATTCGCTGCTTTGCAGGACAAAGTGAAAAACCTTGCAGCGCAGGATACAACTGGCCGTATGGCGATCTATCTGATAAAGTCCCCGCTCACGGACGATCATCTGGATCGCTGGTATAATGCAATGACGCATTCCGAGCTCGCCGCTGAAGAACGTAAGAGCGGTGATGCTGATCGTTATTCTGACGAGGCCAGCACTATCGTAGAAGAGTGGTCCGGGGCAGCCAAAGACGACCAACTGATGGTCGTCTGCGGTGAGAAGGTGTATCCCTCCGAATATGGCACGGAATACTTTGCTCCCAAGCTGGAGAGGGATATCCTATTTGGCTCGATCTTTACTGCTGCCCCAGAACTGGTCGTAACGACAAATACCGCGTTCAAGAAAATCCAGCAAAGCACTGCTTTGGCTGGCGTCCAGAAATCGACGCCCAACACGCAGGTTGGAAATATTGTTAATGGCTTGAAGCAGGCGGGCGTTTGGGATACAGACAGCCTTGAAGCTCTTGCACACAGCAGTGGAAATAATGGGGCTGTTGCTATTTCGAAGATTGCGAGCTTCATTTTGCAGCGCTTTTCACAAGGAACGCAGATCAAGCTCGATGCTCTCTGGCAGGAACTGCAGGAAGCGCCCTATGGCTACTACAATAACATGACCTGTGGGTATATCCTGGGTTTTCTGCTCAGGTACTATGTCAACAGTGAATTCAGCTGGAATAAGGGCGATAACAATCCTTGGCCATTGACTGAGCAGAACCTTGCTACAATGATTGCGGATCTCTGCAAAGAAGAGGTCGTAAATAATTATCTGTCTCCCGGCTCTGAGATTTGGCGGAAATTCAAGCCCTATGTTCAAAAGGTATTTATGCTGCAGGACGGCGAGGCTGTCAATGAGACAGAAGCCCGCAAATATATGTCCAAGCAGTGCACTGAGAAAGCCGGTGCACCGTTCTGGGTGCTCAAGTATGTTCCTGAGGAAAAATTCGGCGGTTTAGCCGCCAAGCAGGTCGCAGATGAAATCATTGATCTCTTCTGTGATTTCATGTCTGAAAACGGCGATCAGGAACAAGTGATGGGTAATATCATTGTGAAGTTTACCCGTCAAGGACCTGTCCGGAAAGCGCTAACAAATCTCTATTTTGACCAGAACGCGGTATATGATGCATTTAGTTCTTTCATTTCGCAGAAATGCCCGGATCTCCAGACACTGCGTGTTGATATTGGACTAACAAACCACGATCTATTCGATGCCATTCACCAGATGATGCAGGGACAGGTATCCACGTGGACCGAGGTTCAGGTAGAAGAAAAGCTGTCTGAACTATGTGTAGAATACCGTGCAGTCTCAGTTTTGAACGGTGCACTCAATGTAAAACGCAAGAGCATTAAGGCGTTGGGCACTGATATTGAGAACGCTTTCAAGAACATGAAGATACCTGGAACGGTGATCGAGAAGCTGAACTATACGTGGATACCGGCGCTTAAGGCTATGCAGCAGATTGCTACCACTCAATGGTCAAAGATTGAATTGGCCGACCGAAAAGCTTATGTTCAGCTGTTGGAGAACGATGCACAGAAAGTATGGGGCAGCATCTCTTCATCGAAAGCAATCCTTCAGCGGTATATGGAGACACATGGACACAGCTGCACCGATGAGGAGCTGAATGGAATCTATGCCGCGCTGAAGGCGGTAAGCTACAATTCTCCCGCTTCAGACTTTGATGTCAGAATCGAGGCCCAGCTTAACAAAGTCGCCTATAACCGAAACAAGGTGAGGATTCAGGAACTCTGGAAAGCACAAAGCGGCTTTGATTCCGTGTCGAAGTGGTGCGATAGCTACGCAGTGCCGATTCAGTGGGTTGTCGGCGATGAGGCATTGCCACACATCACGGTATTGAAAACCGTCCAAGATGGCAAGCTTGCCGACACCACCGCACTCCATAATGCCACACAGTATTTCGACGGCAATACAATCAGTGTGTTGAAAGATAAGAAATCCATCATGGACTGTTTCATTGCGCAGATCGGTGAAAGCTATCGTGCGGCATTCGAGGCCTCTGGAACGGTACTGGTTTCTCGTCTGAAGACAAACACAAAACTATCTTCGGATGTATACTCGTGGGCAAACAAGGTCGGTGAGATTCGTAAGACTGTGGACGCTTTCCTACGCGACAAGTATTGCGGAGATGCTAAGAAGAAAGTAAAAACCATGCCTGAATCTCAGCTGCGCGACAAGGTCGTTCAGCTTCTGGATGAGAATCCTGATCTTTATGCCATGTTTATCAACTAAGGGAGGAGGCCCGAGCCGTGACAATTGCCGAGATCAAGGAAAAACTAAGTCAGGAGCGAGGATTCGGCTCTCGTTTCCCAGCTCGGATCATCTTTGCCGAGAGCCTTGAATCCTATTCCCTTCTTGAAAGTCAGCTGAAAGGCGTCTGTGATATCACCATAAATGTTGCAGATTTTTGCAGGGCCCCTGATACGGTTCCACAATTTGACCAGATCAAGGCAAAACTGAGCGAATACGCTGGAAAGCAGATTTTGCTGCTTTCTGCTGGTGAATATCTCCGTCTATGCATCAAACGGGAGCTAAATGTTGAGCGCCGTCAGTTCCTATCGTTTTGGGAAGCACAGCAGTCGGAGGCATCAAGAACCAGAATCATTATGCCCATGTTCAGTTGTCGTGACATATTTGATCGAGTCATTGGCCTTGTGGATGAGCGTCAGAAGGATTATATGTGGGAACTTGATACGGTGCCTGCTCTTGAAAGCTATACCATAACCGTGTACTCGCCAAAGTTTAAGGACTCTATTCATCCAGATGCCGGCAATCTTTCCGAATGGCTTCGTGGCTGGCCAACTATCTTGCGACGCGATAAACCGTGCTCAATTATAACGATTCAAGAAGGCAACGTTGAGGCATCGTTTGGTACCGTCAACATCAAACCCATTAGCAGCCCCTTTCAGTATCTCTCTGCTTCTCTGGTTGATGGAAACATTCTTGTTGAAAAATGGGAAAAGCCAGACTTCTGGAGTCACATTGTTGCCCTTACCTCCGCATTCCACGACAGGGTGACATTTGCCCAAATCGCCATTGCAGAACTGAATATAAACGATTTTGATTTTGTTTCTGTTGCCGCAAGGTGGAACACGCTGTCCACCTTCCAAAAAGAGCTCGTTTGGCTGTGGTATCGGATGTATCCGACAGGTGATTACTATTCTTATGCCTGTCAAAAAGCCGCCTCTGCATCCGACATTCCGGCCAGAATTCGGGATGAGATTTTGATGGTTGCCTCCAGAAGTGCGCTATGGATTGATCAGCGAATGGCAGCAATGAGGGCATTAAAGTTTTCATCATTTGATGATACATATTTTGCCCTGATGGACAAGCTCCCTCTTTCAGAAACAAAGCTCCAGCTTCTAACCTATCAAACACATGAGGAAAAAACCTATGCCGTAAAAGTAATCAGCGGGCTGCTTCGTCAAGGCGCAGAACCTGATGCCGTGGCAGACATGATCGCGGAGGACTACCCAGCCTTAGCTTTTTATATGAAAGAGTGTACCGGATGCGATGAAGCTGTGGACGAGTACATGTCATGGTACCGAAAAAACAAGCTCATCAACCGGTATCCTGGCGATTATCCTGTTCCCATAAATTTTGAACGGTTTGATGCACGCTACAAGCTAATGCATCAGATGAGCGGAAAGGATTGTGCTTCATTTTGGATTGATGGCTTTGGCATAGAGTATGCTCCAATTTTCTTGCACGAGCTGAAACTTCGCGGAATCACCCCTGATTTGATAAAAATCGCAACCGCCCTCCTTCCAACTGAGACGGATTATAACCATCAATGGGATGAGGACGACCCACTGACCGAAAAATGGATTCGACTGGATTCTTGCTCACATCATGGCATGCCAGATGACAAGAGCTATTATTCTTGCATCGTTCATCAATTGGCAGTCTTTGCCGATGCTGCAAAGAAGGTTGAAGAACTTCTGGATAAGCATGATTATGTGGTCATTACCGGCGATCACGGCAGCAGCCGATTTGCTGCGCTTGCGTTCCATGATCCCAGCGTAATTCCTGTAACAGCCCCCAACAAATCGACGATTCGAAGCTTTGGACGCTTCTGCGAGCTCGACGAGAAATCTGTTGGTATGATTGCTTTGCCGGGAACAAGTAAAGTGACTACGACAATTGGTGGCAAAACATTTCTGGTGATGAATACCTATCAGCACTTCTCCGTAAGCGGAAATGTAGCTGGTGGTAACGCAGATGACCATGATGTAGCCGGAGAGACTCACGGTGGCAACACCGCAGAAGAGCGGCTAGTTCCAGTCATAATCGTCAAAAGAAAACAGCCGCTCGCTCCACTCACATGCAAGCCGAAAAGCCAGTTTGTGACGAAGCGAAACGGTCATATGGAAACGACGTTTTCGTTTAATCAGCCCATCTTGACCCTTGAAGTGTCTCAGGGAAATAACAAAGCTGCTTGTACTGAAATGGAAGATGGGAAATGGCAGGTCGTCATGGATAATGTGACTGCGAACGATAAGGACGAAATCATTCTCTCCGTGATAGCAAACGGCAGACTTCTTCCCAAGATCATACTCAAAGTCAAGACGACCGGCATCAACAAGAACACTGATCCATTCGGTGATATGGGCCTATGAGAAGAAAGAAGATTGAATGCTGCGAATGCGGCAAGGCATTGTTGAAGGATGAGATAGCCTTGTGCAAGAAGTTACTTGGCATTGATACGGAGGAATACTATTGTATTGATTGCCTGGCTGAATACTTAGAATGTACAAGAACAGATCTTGAAATCAAGGTTCAAGAATTCAAAGAGCAAGGATGTACGCTGTTCTTGTAAGCGAGGAGGATGGAGGATGTTGGAAGAGAAAATCCGGGATGTGTTTGCCGACATGGTCGTGCTGAAGAACCCAGAGAGGGCTGAGTTTTTCAAGAATCTTAGCCTCCCTTCGTATATGCGTGACTGGCTCGTCATGAAGTTCTCTGATGAAGACGGAGAAATAGATTATGATAGCGTGCTCAGATATATCCGGCAATATATTCCGAACCGAGAAGACTATGAGCAATTCAAATTCGCTATGGTCAATGGAGAAACTGTTCGCTTTCTCGCAAGGGTAAGGGTTGCAGTTGACATCAAAACTGGGAAGACCATGTTTGAGCTTCCGGATTTTGGCGGGACCAAAGCAGGCGCTGCTGGTGAGGTCACGAATGACGTTGTAAGTCGCTGGAAGGATACCCTTCTAAGGGAAAGTGAAAACTGGGGTATTATTGAACTTATTTGGGGAAAAGACTTCTCCTCCAGTAAGCCAAAAGGTGTTGTAAAGCTCATCGAGTATAGTCCGTTCTGCCCATACACGGTTGATTTAGAGTATTATAAAGAAGCTCGTAATTCATTTACAACAGAGGAATGGATCAACCTCCTTTTGGCAGCAGCAGATTACAATCCTGACGGTTATGAATCTGAGGAACAGAAGCTTTGCTTCCTTCGGAGGCTCTTGCCTTTCGTAGAAAAGCGAATCAATCTCATGGAACTGGCTCCGAAGGGAACCGGTAAGAGTTATGTGTATCAAAAAATCAGCAAGCGCGGGTGGCTGATTTCTGGCGGGACTGTTTCCAGAGCTTCTCTTGTTTATGACAATGCCAAAAAGACAGGTGGCCTAATAACACGGTTTGACTTCGTGGGCTTCGACGAAATCCAGTCTATGTCTTTCGTGCAGCCAACCCAGATTCAGACCGCACTGAAGGATTATATGGAATTCGGTGAAGTCCAGGGCTTTGATGCCTCGATTGTTGCCGATGCGGGAATCATCGTACTTGGCAATATTGACGCCAGTAGGTTCAATGTTAACGAAAATATGATGGAAGAAATCAGCCCGGTCTTCCGAGAATCGGCCTCACTTGATCGCTTTCATGGCTTTATTCCTGGCTGGGAACTTCCACGTATGCATCAGGGGCTTGTTGCAAATGGCTGGGCGCTGAACACCGAGTATTTTGCAGAGGTTCTACATCTCATGCGGGAGGACCTAAGCTATGCAACAATTGTCGATGAGTGCCTCCTTCTTCCTCCAAAGCCAGATCAGCGTGATCTTACAGCAATTAAGCGTCTTTGCACGGCATTTATGAAATTGATTTTCCCGAACGCAACACGCAAGGAAGATATTGCCCCGGAAGACTTTATCAAGTATTGTCTAAATCCAGCAAAAGAAATGAGAAGCGTAATAAAAAAGCAGCTGTGCATCATTGATCCCAAAGAATTCAATGTCCCTGGAAAAAAGGATATTCCCGACATCCAGTATAAATATTGAGGTGAACGCGTTGGCTAATTACATTTATGCCGATAATGCGGCAACAACAAAACTGGATGTAGAAGCCTTTGATGCTATGAAACCTTGGCTTTTGGATGAGTATGGAAATGCTTCACAACCCTATTCTTTTTCCCGAAAACCGAAGGAAGCTCTGAAAAAGGCAAGAGAAACTATTGCTGAATGTATTCATGCTCTTCCTGAAGAGATATTCTTTACCTCTGGTGGCACGGAAAGTGACAATTGGGCAATCAAAGGAGCTGCTCTATCGAATTGTGGACATAGGGCAATAATAACATCAGCTTTTGAGCATCACGCAATTCTTCACTCGTGTGAAGCCGTCGAACGACTTGGTTGTCCTGTATCATATCTTTGGCCAGACAAAAACGGAATCATTACCCCCTCAATGCTTGAATCCCATATTACGGATGAGACGCTTTTGGTTTCGGTTATGCTTGCAAATAACGAAATCGGCGCAGTCCAGCCTATCCAGGAGCTGTGTGATATTGCTCATTCTCACAACGCATTATTTCATACCGACGCCGTTCAGGCTGTGGGACATATTGAAGTAGATGTTAAAAAGCTCGGAGTTGACATGTTGTCTGCCTCTGCCCATAAGTTTAACGGCCCTAAGGGGATAGGTTTTCTTTATATTCGAGGTGGCACGCCAACTATCCCTTTTCTTGATGGTGGTGCGCAGGAATACAAGCGTCGTGCCGGGACAGAAAACATTGCTTCTATTGTTGGCATGGCAATTGCATTGAAGAACAATTGCCAATTGATTCTTGAGAATCAGCAGAAAATAAAAGCACTTGAGAATAGACTTCTTGATACTCTTGACTCACTAGGTGTTTCGTATGTCCGAAATGGTAGCGATTGCTCACTTCCTGGACTAATTAGCTTATCTTTCGCAGGAAAAGACGGAGAAGCCATCCTCCACCGCTTGGACCTAATGGGCATTAGTATCTCGACAGGGTCAGCATGTGACAGCAGGCGGACAGAGATTTCTCATGTTCTAAAGGCGCTGAAATTGCCAACGGAATTAGCAAAGGGGACAATTCGGATTTCCCTTGGAAAGAATAATACTGAAAGCGAAATAGATTTTATCGCAAATGCTATCGCTAAGGTTGTATTATGAGAAGAGCGATCCTGCTCAGAGCCTTGAATAGTAGTTCCGTACCCGCAAAAGTAACGATAAACAAGCTGTTTATGTAGCAAGAGAGTTTCGCACAGTCTTGCGAAACTCTCTTACTTTTTCAACTGGGTTAATTTCATTCTTTACTCGAACAGCCCTAAGAAGTACGGTCTTAGGCTCCTACGTTCCCATATACAAAATAAAATGAGATTAGCTTCTGCGCCCGCAAAAGTTAATCTCATTTTTTCTTATTCGTGCTCTTGGTCTCTTTTGCAATTACGAAATCTCAACCAGCACTTCCCAATGGCCGTTTCGCTTTCCATTGGCACGGCGGAGGTATCCCTTTTCTTGCAGCGCGACCGTGCGCGTTTTGATCGTGCGCTCAGATTTACCGATTGCTGCTGCAAGATCTTTTTGCGTGATCGACGGATTTGCGGCAATCGTGCGAAGCACGGCCAGTTCTTCCAAAGTGCAATCCAAAGTGCAATTTTTGCACTTTGAAATTTCTGCTGCTGCACTTTGGGCCGTAGCATCGGCTTTATACTCCACATGGAGATAGCGATTCTTCAATTCATGCTGCGTGCCGAGGAGCAGGTTTTCAAAAAACATTTCGAGAAACTCGCTGGTGGAGTGAATGCCTTTTTGCAGATTGTTGTAGTTGGCACGGACAAGCGCGTTGCGAAAATACCAGGAGTTTGCGGCAAACACATCGTTGTTCACCGAGAAGCCGAAGGCCTTCAAATATTTCACAATGAAGACCGCAGTCGCGCGTGTGTTGCCCTCGCAGAAGGGATGGATCTGCCAGATGCCGGACGCAAATTTCACCATGTGCTTGATCGATTCCGGAACAGAAAGCGCGTCATAGGAGAACTGTTTTTCCTGCGAAAAATCGTAATCCAGCGTGTCGCGGATGCTCTCCCAGGACGAATACACGACTGTATCGCCGCCGAGCACCCACTCATTTTTCGTGATGTTGTAGGTACGGAATTGTCCCGCATGATCAAAGACACCGGTAAATAAACGACGGTGTATGCTCTGCAGCTCGGCCGGAGAAAACTGAAAAGTTTTCTCTCCTAGCAGCTCGGTAATGCGCGCGGAAACGATATCCGCCTCCATCGTGCCGTCTTCCACCGCTTTACGATTGGCCTGCTCTTTGTAATAGCTCTGGATGCGCCGCTGCGCCCCGGCAATGTCAATGTCGCCTTCGATGTGCGCCTTCGCAGTCTCCAACAAATAGGTTGAAGTCTTCAGTCCATCCACGGCCTGGAGCCCGATGGCCGTTTGCCAGGCAGCACTTTTCTCGGCGCGCTCTGGCTCACCCTGGCGGATGTATTC
>Ga0247611_10003237_pt1 | contig 24470 bp, 28 predicted proteins | sample 177DNAGHGhighgp2_FD_192422 | JGI IMG/M metagenome (GOLD analysis project Ga0247611, IMG submission 192422) | Sheep rumen microbial communities from Palmerston North, Manawatu-Wanganui, New Zealand - 1770 DNA GHGhigh gp2 | ecosystem: Host-associated > Mammals > Digestive system > Stomach > Rumen... | reverse complement strand
ATACTAAAAAATTTATGTCATCTATAAATTTGTTTTTGTGTTTTTCTCCTATTATGTAGTGGTTATCGTAGTCATAATCATATTCTATGTTATTACATATATTTATTTGTGTGCATTTTGGTTGTTCATCGTAGTCTTGTCCATGTTTTAATGAATTTGAGTATATATTTGTCATATATGCGAAGTTTCTTTTTCTTATATTTTTATCGAATGTATTATTTATTTCTATGTCTATTATTTCGTTTGTTGTTTTTACTAGTAGATCTACTGTTTTATTTTTTGTGTGTACGTTTGTTGTTTCTAGTTCTTTATTTAGTAGTTCTATTATGTTTTTTTCGTTTATTTCTTTTCCATCTATTTTGTTTATTATTTTGTAGTTTTTAATTTTTCTTTTTAGAAATCTTTCTAGAAACCATGTCATATAGGTTTTATTTGATAGTATTAGTTTGCTCATTTTATCATTTGATAGTTTTTTAAATTCTTTATTCATTTTTTTCACTCTTTTCTATGTATCTATAAGTATCATACGACAAAAGTTGTGTTTATACCTCCTTTTTTTGTAAGAAAATAAAAAAAATTCCTATTTTTAGGAATTAACTAAATATTTTAATTAATAATAGTAAATAAATATTTGGTACGTGTAGTTGTTTTAGAGAGTATTTTTCTAGAAATTCATATGTGCCTATTATTTTATCAGTTATACTTACCAGCCAACTTTCTAAGTATTCTGGTAGTATTAGATTTATTGGAAACATATGGCTTACTATTATGTTTTTTTCTTTTTCATTTAGTTCAAAGTGCTCTAATGATTTTGAGAGCGCTTTTTTAGGATGTGTAAATACTGAGATTATTCTTTCTGTTTTTGTTCTTTCATTATCACTTAAAAAGAAGTCATGTAATAGTCCTGCTCGTGCAGCTGAAATATGGTCTAGTCCCAATATTCTGCATATTTTGTATGAGTAATATGATACTTTAAGTGAATGATTATATCTACTTGTTCCATGGTGTTCTATATTTTCTAATTTTTTAAATTCGTTATTTTCCAATATGTCTTCTATTAATATTGTATAATCTTCATCTATTAACAATTTACTTATTAGTGATGTATTTTCTTTATTCATTTTATCATCCTTGCTACTATATAAGTATATCATATATTTTTTTAATTTGAGAGTTATTTTTATAATTTTTGTAAAAAAAAATACTTTGTTTTTTTTCAAAGTATTTTAGTTTTCTTTTTTAAGATTCGTTAATACTTATTTTTTCTTGTATATTTTCGCTTATATTTTGTTGTTCTTTTTCATATTTCATTGATATTCCTAGGCTTAGTCCTATTATTAGTATCCAAGAAATTATAAATGGTATAAGTGTTATTTTAAAATCGAATCTTCCTATTGATCCAATTTTATCTAGTATTATTACTAGTGAATTCATTATCAGTATACTTATAAAAGCTGCTTCTGGAAAAGGTGTTAAGTATCTTATTATTACTGTTAGTATTCCTAAAAATATTCCATATAAAATTTGTCCTATTGGCGTTACTGGACTTGTTACTGGATCTGGTGCTAGAAAGACTGCGCTAAACATTAGACCGCCTGTAAATATTTGAAATAATGGGTACCATATTCCTAAATCTGATGTTCCTCCAATTACGTATGTTATTGCGAATACTGTTAGTATATATGTTACTGGTATTTTCCATTTGATTACTTTAAAGTATGATAAATAGATAAGTGCTAAAACGCAAAGTAGTGCGCTTGTTTCTCCTACTGTTCCTGGTACATTACCTATAAATATGTTTAGTAATCTTCCATATGGTCTTACAAGTGTTTCATAGTTCCCTATTCCATTAATTGTTGATGCATTTAATAGTGGTGTGTTTGTAAATTTTGTTTGTTCATATGCATTTAGGTATCCACCTTTTGATATTATTGTTGATGAGAATAATATTATTATTAATAGTTTCGCTACTAATGATGGATTTAGTTTATTATTTCCAAATCCTCCAAATATCATTTTTGTTATTGTTGCTATTAGTGAACCTAGTATTACAATTATTAATGGTGTATTTAATGGTAGTATTAAACCTAGGAATAGTCCTGGAAATATGCCATATGTGTTTTTTATAGATTCTTTTATATTTCTTGTTTTTATTAATTTAAATAAAGTTTCAAATATGTATGTTGATATTGTTGGTACTAATATAAATATTAATGGATATATTAGTCCACTTAATCCTATATATCCTCTTTTATATGGTATTACACCATTTTTTAATATTGTGAATAATATGATTGGTGTTAGCGCTATAAGAATGTGATTCATCATTTTTTTTGTTGTGTTTTTGTCTTTTATAAATGGTCCCATATTATTTTTCCTTTCTAAGTTCTTGTTTTGCTAGTATTATTTTTTCTCTTAGATTTATTTTTGCTGGGCATATGTATGAACAAAGTCCACATTCCATGCATCTCATTGGTTCTAGTTTTTTTAGTTTTTCTGTTTTATTTAATGATTCTTTTATTAATATTGGTGATAATTTAGCTGGACAGTTTTCTATACATTTTCCGCATCTCATACATGTTTGTTCTTGTTCTTTTATTTCATCTAGTACTAGTATGCAATTATCGTTTATATTAATTATTATGTCGTCTGTTGGGATACTTTTTCCCATCATTGGTCCACCTGAAATGAATGTTGCGTTTTTTTTATTTAGTCCGCCAACTTTTTTTATTATTTCACTTGCACTTGTTCCTAGTTTTACCATTACATTTTGTGGTCTTTTTAAGTTTGTACCTGTGAATGTTACTATTCTTTCTGTTAGTGGTTTATGATATTTTAATGCCTCGTATATTGCATACATTGTTGACACATTATTTACTATTATTCCTTTTTCCATAGGAAGTTGTTTATAATCTACTTTTTTTATATATTTTACAAGGCTTTTTTCCCATCCTATTGGATATATGTCTGGTACTAATTCTACTTTTATTTTTAGATATGTTCCTATATAATTATCTATTATTTCTTTTAGTTCTATGTTGTATTCGTTTATTGCAATTATTGCTTCTTCTATATTATTTATTTCTCTTACTGCATCTATTGCTTCTAGTATTTCTTCGCATTTTTCTCTAAATAGTATAAAGTCTGATGTTATGTATGGTTCGCATTCTACTGCATTTATTATTAGTGTATTTATTTTTTTATCTATATTATATTTTATATATGTTGGAAAGCCACTTCCACCTAGTCCTACTATACCACAGTCTTGTATTGTTTTTAAAAATTCTTTTTTTGTATATTTTGTTATATCATTATTTTCATATTCTTTTTCTATTGCGTCTAAGAAGTCATTTTCTATTACTATACATTTTACTTTATTCCCATTTGATGTATATTTTTCTTCATAGTCAATTACTGTTCCGCTTACACTTGAATGAATCGGGATTCTAAAGTTTCCTTTCCTTTTTCCTACTATTGATCCTTTATAGACGTAGTCTCCTTTTTTTACTGATATTGTTATATTTGTATCATTACCACTTATTAGCGGTATATATACATATTTCATTTTATTATATACGCCTATTTTTTCTTTTATTGACATTTTTTTACATGTTGGTATTTTTACTCCTGTTATCATATACATCCTCCTAGTATTAATTATACATTTTTTTTATGTAAATTAAAAGAGGTTTTAGATGTATATTTTTATTTTAAAATTTTTTATGCGTATTCTATTTGTTCTTCATTTATTGTTAGGTATGTTGTTTGGTATATGTTTGGATTTGAACAGTATTTGATTACATATTCGTTATTTTCTCTACATATAATTATTCCTATTGTTTTATTGTGATAAATAGATTTAACTTCTGAATCAATATAGTCCATGTATGTTTGTATTTGTCCTATATGTTCTTTTTTGAGTTTAGTTATTTTTAGTTCTACTACTGTATAGCAGTTGTATTTGATATTGAATAGTAAAATATCAATATAATTAAAAGTATCTTCTACTTTTATTTTGTATTGATGTCCTACATATGTAAAGCCTTCTCCTAGTTCTTTTAAAAAGTTATCCATATCTTCTAGTATTAATTGTTCTAGAACTTTTTCTGTTATTTCTTCATAATTTGTATTTTTTATTATTATTGGATGTTTAATATAATCCTCTATTTGGTTTTCTTTATTAGATATTATTTTTATTTTTGTTTCTTCAGGAAGTCTTTCATATTCTTGATTTTTTATTTTTTCTCTTAATTTTCTTACACCTAAATTTTGTTTTTCTGTTAACTTTATATAATAATTTATTTTATTTATATTTTCAATTGGTAGTAATTCTACATAATGGGACCAAGTAAATTGGTGCGACAGTGTTGCACCTTTCTGTATTATCATATAGAATTGTCTCATTCGTTTTAATGAAGTTATTGTGAATCCTTTTCCTAAGTCTTGAGTAAGTTTTTTAGAAAAATCTTTTATTAATCCATCTCCATATTTGGCTCTCGACTCTCCGCCTTGTGCCTCTACTATAAGTTTTCCTATTTTATAGTATCCCTCTAATTCCCTTTTATTCTTACTATAATCTTTTACTTTTTTGTATGATTCTATGTCTGTAATTTCATTTTTTATTTCATTGTAATAGTTCATATTTATTCCTCCTATGTTATGCATATTCTATTTGTTCTTCGTTTACTGTTAGATATGTTGTTTGATATATGTTTCTATTATTACAATAATGCATTACAAATTTATTATCTTTTTTACATACAATTATGCCTATTGTATTATTTTGATTTATATTTTTTAATTTTTCATCAATATAATTCATGTATGTCTGAACTTGTCCAATGTGTTCTTTTTTTAGTTCTGTAACTTTTAGTTCTACTACTGCATAACAGTTGTATTTTATATTAAAAAGTAAAATATCGATATAATTATTCATTCCATAATCACTTATTTTATATTCACTTTCTATAAAAGCATAACCATCTCCTAATTCCTTCATAAAATCAGTAATATTATCCATTATTGTATACTTTAGTGCTTTTTCTGAAACAATATCCATTTCTTTATTTATTTTTATTAATATAGGTTTCTTTATATATTCTCCTATTTCAGGTTCTTCATCTTTTATGAATTTTTCCTTTATGCCTTCGTCCAATCTTTCGTATTCATTGCTTTTTATTTTGTCATGTAATTTTCTATATCCAATATTTTGTTCACTAGCTGTTTTTATATAATACCTTATTTTATTAATGTTTTTTATTGGTAACAATTCCACATAATGACTCCACGATAACTTTGCAGGCACTGACTGCAATATTTCATTCTTACTTAATAACAAGTAATATGCCCTCATATTGTATAAATTTCTCCACGAATACCCTTTTCCTAATTCTTCCGTTAGTTTCTTTGAATATTCCTTTATTAATTTATTCCCATAAGTTGCTTTATCCTCTCCTCCTTGTGCTTCTATTAAAAGTTTTCCTATTTTATAATATCCTTCTAGTTCTCTTTTATTTTTACTATAGTCTTTTACTTTTTTATAGGTTTCTATATCTACTATCTCATTTTTTATTTCATTGTAATAGTTCATATTTATTCCTCCTATTATATATATACTCTAAAAGAATATGTTTTTCCTCCCTAAACGCAAAAAAAATTATAGAAATTAATCTATAATTTTATTCATTAGCTTTCCATATAGCTTTTAATGTATGATTATTTTCTTGTACGACTGTTGTTGATGGTGTTATATAATATGGTTCATACTCTGTAGCTGTATCTCCTTCTTCTATTTGCACATTTGAAATATAATAGTTATTATCAGAGGTTACAGTAGGGTATATGTGCACGGATGAGGATGATGCATCATGATAAGTTACTGTTCCAATTAATCGTTGTTTTGTTGGGGTTATTGTTGTTAAATTATGTTTATTATTTGTTTTTGAATTTATATATAATATTTGACTTTCAAAATTAGTCGTGTTGTCAGACCATATATTAAAGCTTATAGTGTATTTTTTATCTTCCTCATAACTTATGATATCTTGCGTGTAAATATTTGGCCATATGTTAGGCTTAGCTGGGTTATTATATGTCTGTTTTCTTTTGAATGCTTGTTCATCATCTATAATTAGTTTTTCTGTTGCCGGTGCATAAATTGTACTTTTTTCATAATTAAACAAATTTTTTCCATTCCATCCCATAAATGTATAGCCTTCTCTTGTTGGTGTTGGTAGTGTTCCATATTTTTCTCCTGGTATTACGTTTTTTGGTGTTTCTTGTAGTGTTCCACCTTGTGGATCAAATGTTACTGTTATTTGTTCGAGTTCTTCTTTATATTCATATTTATATTTATTATTTTCAAATTTTACTATTATGCATCCGTTTAGTTCTTCATTTGTACTAGGGTTTAGTATTTGACTTTTTTGTATTAATCCTGATTCTTTTAATTCTTCTAGTGATATTACATATATATCATTTTCTTGTGGTAGTAGGTTTGAGTTTTGATTCATATATATTTTTGATGTATTTATTAGTGAGTTTATTTGTTCTTGGTCTGTTACTTTTTCTGCTGTTTTTAAGTTTTTGAATACTTTTGGTGTTATTATTACTATTATTAATGTTAATATTGCTACTACGGTTAAAAGTTCTATTAGTGTAAATGCTTTATTATTTTTCATTTTTTCCCTACTTTCTATTAATATTATACAATATTTTTTTTATTTGTAAAAGAAAAATGGATGTTTGTCATCCATTTTAACCGATATATATTTTTATAAGTTTTAATAAAGAGTTTTTTTACAATTATTTATATTTATATTTTCAATAGTAAGGAGTGAAAATTTTATTTTATTTTAATAATTGTTTTTTTTTCATATATCACCTCCGGATCTATTATCATTATAGATTAGGAATGTGTATTTAATGTGAAAAAAAAGTGAAACTTATAATTTAGTTCCACATATATAGCATGCTTCTGCATTACTTGATTGTTTTGTTCCACAGTTTGGACATATTTTTGGATTTTCTATTTCTCTTGTTTTAGTTTGTTTTTTATTATTTATTATTTCATTATTTTGATTTACTTTTAAATCTACTTTCGCGCTCATTTTATTTCTTGATGCTTTGTATATTGTATCGCTTTTTACTTTTTGCTTTGGATACCACATAAAGTCATCTGTTACTATTTTTGTTTCTTTTGGTTGTGTTTCTTCTTTTATTTTTTGTTCTTCTGGTTCTTTTATTTCTAATCCCAAAAATATGTTAAATATAAATGTAAAGAATGTTAGTTCTAGTATATATATTATATTTTTATTGTATTCTTTTCCAAGACTTTTGTATATTTGATAGTTTGTAATAAAGCCTAATAGTGGTATAAATACTAGTATTATATTGTATTGTTTTAATTTATATTTATTTATTAATATAATTTTGTTATAGAATGGTATTATTCCTTTTTTAAATCCTAGTTTCATTTTTTTAAATATTAATCCCATTCCTATACATGCTGGAATTTCAAATAGTAAGAATATTATTGTTAACGCTAATAATGTTTGCATTTTATCACCTTTTTAATTATATCATATTTTTTTAATTTCTAGAAGTATGGATTTGTTTTTATTTCTTTTTCTAGTGTTGATGAGTCTCCATGTCCTGGATATATTATTGTTTGTTTTGGATATTGTTTTATTTTTTCAATGCTTTTTTGCATTTCATCATTATTGCCTGAAGGCAAGTCTGTTCTTCCTATTGTTCCTTTGAATAGAAAGTCTCCTGTGAACATTATTTTTTCTTCTTTGAAATAAAATGTTACTGAATCGCTTGTATGTCCTTTTGTTTCTATTATTTCAAAGTTAAAGTGTTCTGTTTTTTGTTGATTATATATGTCTATTATGTCTATATTATTGAAAAAGTTTAGTGCTCCTACATGATCAAAGTGATGATGTGTTAGTAGTATTGCTTCTATGTTGAGATTTTTTGTTTTATCTATTAATAGTTTTCCTTCATCTCCTGGATCTATTATTAGTGCATTTTTTCCTTTTTTTAATATGTAGCAGTTTGCTTGTAGTTTTCCTACTATTATTCTTTCTATTTCCATTTGTCTATATTTTTTAGATTATCTATTCTTTCTTTTATGTTTATTTGTTGATTATCTCCAGGTATTGTCTCGTTTGGTTTATTTATTTTTAGTTTATTCATGTTTTCTCTTATGTTTTCTAGTTTTTGTTTTTCATCAAATTGTATATTGTTCCCTACTATTTTTGTGTCTGTTTGTTTTGCGAATGGGTTTTTGTTAAATGGATTCATTTTTTCCCTCCTCTATTATTTTTTTTACTGGCCCATATGTTTTTCGATAGCCTTCTATTAATCCATATTTGTTTATTGCTTCTATATGTTTTTTTGTTGGATACCCTTTATGGTTTTTAAATCCATATTGTGGATATTTAGTATCAAGTTCGTACATCATTTCATCACGTGTTACTTTTGCGATTACGCTTGCTGCTGCAATTGATATACTTTTTGCGTCTCCTTTTATTATTGATGTTGTGGGAATATCTAGTTCAAGTGGCATGGCGTCTATTAGTACGTGTTCTAGGTTTATTTTTTCTTTTACTTTGTTTATTGCTTCTATCATTCCTAATTTTGTTGCTTCATAAATATTTACTTTGTCTATTGTTTCTGGTCCTATTATTCCAACTTCACATGCTAATGCGTGTTCTTTTATATATTTATAGAATTCGTTTCTTTTTTTTTCTGATAGTTGTTTTGAGTCTGTTAGTCCTTTTAATTCAAAGTTTTTTGGTAAAACAACACATGCGGTTACTACTGGGCCTATTAGAGGACCTCTTCCTACTTCGTCCACTCCTCCTATATATTTAATTCCTTTTTCATATAGTTCTTTTTCATATTTATATAAATCAAATTTCTCCATCTTGTGCACTTCTTTCTTGATAGTTTAGTATAGTATATAATGTACATCCTATGAATCCAATGATTGTCATTATAATACTTGATTTTTTTATTGTTTTTAATAGGCTTGGCAAGTAGTTTATTATAAAGTTTTTTATTTCTACATCTATTCCTGTTTCTGGTATTTTTCCTTCAATTCCAAGCGCTAGTATTAAAAATAGTACTCCTGTTATTATTGTTGGAAGCCCTACCCATATATATCCTGTTTTTGATTGATTTATAATTATTATCAAAAGAGATATTATAATGACTCCTATTAATGCATAGTTAGTTGTCTTTTTATTAATTATTACTTTTATTAATTTTATTATTTCATTTTCACTATTAGTATTTTCTATTTGTTCATCTATGCTTTTTGTAATTTCATCTAATATATTTATTATTTTTTCTTTTTGTTCTGGTGTTAGTTGATTTAAATCTATTAGTATGTCTATTTTATTATTTATCTGTTCTTTTAATTCTATACTATTTATATAGTTCATGTTTTCATTATATACCGCATTTAGATATATTGCTTTTATGTTTTCTTTTACATAGTTTTCTACTTCTTGTGATGAGACTAGTTCATCTAATAATTCATTATTTATTTCTTTTTTTAGTTCTTGATATTCTGCTATTTCTTTTAGTTCTTCTTTTATATCAACTTGTTCTATTATGTTAGTTATTTCTTCTTTTTTTATTCCATGACTAATATTAAAGAGTGTCATAAATAGTATTTCTGTTATAAATAATACTATGCATAGTATAAAACTTATTATTATCGTTCCTGGTTTTTTCATATCATCACCTATAATAATTTTATCATTATTGTTATTATTTTTCAATATAAAAACCCAGGAATTTCCTAGGTTAATTTCTTAATGGCGGAGTTGGAGGGATTTGAACCCTCGCGCCAGTTACCCGACCTACACCCTTAGCAGGGGCGCCTCTTCAGCCTCTTGAGTACAACTCCAACGCTACGTATATAATTTTACATGATATACGTAGTTATGTCAATATTTATTAGGTTTATTTTGTTAAGAATTTTATTATTTCTTCTGTTGTTTCTTCTTTTTTAGTACTTCTAAATATATCATGATTTACTCCATCTAGTATTAATACTTCTTTATTAGTTGATGGGATTTCATTATATATATAGTCTACTGTTTCTAGTGGTACTAGCGAGTCACTTGTTCCTTGTATTATCAGTGTTGGTATATTTATATTTTTTAGTACATATTCATTATTTTTTACTGTTTTCATGAATTCTTTTATTGAGTTAGGTGGCATTTTTATAAGTCTTGATAAAAATTCTTCTTTATAGTCTTTTACTAGTTCTGGTGTTTTTTTTAGGGATTTAACTACATCTACATTGTCATCTTTAAATTCTAGGTATCTGAATGCTGCTGCTAGTAATACTAGTTTTTTAATTTCTTTATGGTTTGACGCTAAGCGTGAAGCTAGTACTCCTCCCATTGAGTGTCCTATTACATATATTGTTTTATAGTTATTCTTTTTTAAGAATTCAATCATTTCGTCTGTCTTTTTTATCCATTCAGTTTCTTTCATATTTGATTTAAATAGTCCATCATGTCCTGGTAGTGTAAATGTAAATACGTCAAAGTTTCTTATTAGTTCTAGTCGATTTTCTAGGTATTCTTCGTCGTATGTTCCTCCACCAAACCCATGTATTATTAGTATTGCTTTTCTAAATAACATATCATCACCTATTATTATTTTAGCACATTTTTTATATTTCTAGTATTATTTTGTATTTTTTAGCCCAAATATCTAATTGGTATAAAAATGCGAGTAGTTGTGGTCCTGTCATTAATTGTCCAAACCATGGAGATTTGAAGCTATTTCCCCCTGTTTCTATAAGTTTGTTTAGTTCTTTTTCATCAAATAGTTTATGTAGTATTGAGTTTTTGTTTTTTAGTCTTTTCTTTAGTAGTTTTGTTATTATTTTTGCATATTTAGGATTATGTGTTTTTGGATATGGGTTTTTCTTTCTATATACTATTTCTTCTGGTAGTAGTTTTTTATATGCTTCTCTTAATAATCCTTTTTCTTGATTATTATAGAATTTATATTCCCAAGGTATATTCCAAAGGTATTCTATTAATTTTGTATCCGCAAATGGCACTCGTGCTTCTACTTTTGCGCGCATTGTCATTCTGTCTTTTCTTTCTAATAATGTTGGCATGAAATATGTCATATTTAGGTAAAAAAGATTTTTATATATTTGTTCTTCTTTATTTTTTGTTATTGGTACTTCTTTTAATATTTTTTCGTATTCTTTACCCATAAATTCTTTTAGTTTTAGTTTTTTTCTTAGTTCTGGTTTTAATAGTAATTCTCTTGATTCTATACTATCTAACCATGGAAAGTATTCTCGATTTCTAACTTCACTCATATAAAACCAAGGGTAGCCTCCAAATATTTCGTCTGCGCATTCTCCGCTTAGTATTACTTTGTGTTTTTTTCTTATTTGTTTACTAAACCACAGTAGTGATGAGTCTATATCTGCCATTCCTGGTAAATCCCTAGCTATTACTGCTTCTTTTAGGCATTTTGCAAGTTGTTGTTGTGTTATTACTTTGTAGTGATGTTTTGTTTTAAATGTTTTGCTCATTAGGTCTATAAATTCGTTATCTCTTGATACTGTAAATTTTGTTTTTTCGAAGTATTTGTCATTATCTTCGTAGTCTATTGAGTATGTATCTAATGGTTTTAGTTTATTTTTTGATACTACTGCTGTTATTATACTTGAGTCTAGTCCTCCACTTAGAAGGCACGCTATATCTACGTCGCTTACCATTTGTCGTTCTATCGCGTCTGTTAGAAGGCTTTCTATTTTGTTTTTTGCTTGTTCAAATGTATCTTTGTTTTTTTCTTCTTTTATGTTCCAGTATCTTTTTATTTTTATTTTGTCTTTTTCATATATCATATAGTGTCCTGGTCTTAGTTCTTTAATATTTTTGAATACTCCGCTTCCTGGTATTCTTGATGGTGACATTGATAGTAATTCTTGTAATGATGTTTTATCTATTATTGGTTTTACTAGTTTGTTTTTTAGGAGTGCTTTTATTTCTGATGCGAATAGAAAATTGTTATTTATTTGTGTATAGAATAGTGGTTTTACTCCTACTCTATCTCTAGCTAGGAATATTCTATCCTCTTTATATATTGCGAATGCGTATATTCCTTCTATCATGTCTAGTATTTTTTCTTTGTATTCTACGTATCCTTTTAGTAATACTTCTGTATCGCTTGTTGTTTTAAATTCGTATTTTTCTTTTAGTTTGTTTTTTATTTCGTTTGTATTATATAGTTCTCCATTATATACTATTGTATATCCTTTATATGTCATTGGTTGGATTCCATTTTTTAAGTCTATTATTGATAGTCTTCTATGTCCTAGTAGTATGTTTTTATCTATAAAGTATCCTTTTTGATCTGGTCCTCTATATTTAAGTGTTTTTGTCATTTGTTTTAGTGTTCTAATGTCTTTTTTTGTATGTGATTTTTTATACCAACCTGTAAATCCACACATGTTATCTCCTCCTATATAGTTTATGTTTGTTTTTAATTTTTGAAACTGTCACATTTTTAGTTTTTTTTCATATGTTAAATTGAAAGGGATGAGATTTTGGAGGTTTTGGTTTTAGGTGGGGATTTAAGGTATTTGGAGATTATTAATGATTTAAGTAGTAAGTATAGTGTTGATGTTGTTGGTTATAAGAATACTTATATTAATGATTGTGTTCATAATATTAATATTAACAAAGTTGATATTGGTAAGTATGATGTTATTATTTTTCCTATCAATGGTGTGATGGATAAGAATTTGATTAATTGCCGTTTTAATAATGTCCCTATTAAGTTAAGTGATAATTTTCTTGTTGGAAGTAAGGATGATGTTTTGATTTTTTCTGGAATTTCTACTCCTAATTTGGACAGAATTTTAGAAGTTTCTAATAGGGATTGTGTTTATATGATGAAGGATAAGGATGTTGTTTCCTCTAATGCGATTCCTACTGTTGAGGGGATTATTGCGGATGTTATTGTTAATACTGAGTCTACTATTCATGACACTAATTTTTTGGTTTTTGGGTATGGTAATATAGGTCAAGTACTTGTTAAGTATTTGAGATTGTTGGGTGCGAATGTTACTGTATCTGTTATAGAAGATAGGGATAAAGAGATTTTAGATTCAGTTGGTATTGGTAGTTTTTATTCTAATAATGTTTCAGATTTAGTTAAGTCTATTGGTAGTGTTGATGTTATTATTAATACTGTTCCTAGTTGTGTCATTGATAATTCTTTAGTCAAGTATATTAACAGAGATTGTTATGTATTGGATATTGCTTCTCATCCTCATGGTATTGATAGAGAGGTTTTGGATGAGTTTTTTATCAAGAATAAGCTTTATTTGGGTATTCCTGGTAAGGTAGCTCCTAAGACTTCTGGTAAGATTTTGAGTCGTAAGATTAATAGTGTTTTGGGGGATTAATATGAAGATTGGTTTTGCGATTACTTCTTCTTATTGTACTATTGAGAAAATTATGAAGAATGTTTTAGAGTTAGTTGAACTTGGATATGATGTTGTTCCTATTGCTTCTCCTGGGGTTATTAATTGTGATACTAGGTTTGGTAAGGGTAAAGATTTTAAAGAGGTTTTGGAGCGCATTACTGGTAATTCTGTTGTTTCTTGTATTATTGATGCTGAAAGGTTTGGCCCTAGTGAAAAATTAGATTTATTGGTGGTTGCTCCTGCTACTGGTAATTTTATAGCTAAGCTTGCTCATGGTATTACTGATAGTCCTGTTACTATGGCTACTAAGGCAACTTTGAGAAATGGTAGTCCTATTGTTATAGGTGTTTCTACTAATGATGGATTGGGTTTAAATGGTGAGAATATCATGAAGTTATTAAATACTAAGAATATTTATTTTGTTCCTTTTGGTCAAGATAATTATGTTAATAAGCCTAATTCTTTAATTTCTCATTTTGATATGTTAGTTCCTACTATCGAGAGTGCTTTAGAAGATAAGCAGATTCAACCTGTTTTAAAAGAATATAAGAAGAAGTAAAAAAAGTATTAGTTTTCACTAGTACTTTTTATTTTATCATATAATTTAAATATTGCTTCTTTACTTTCACATTTTATATCGGGTTCTATGAATTTTTCTTCTGTTTTTTCATTTATTCTATACCATTTTTTTGTAGATATCTGCATGTATATTCCAGAATGTGGTAGTTTGAATTGACTTACCATTCCATAACTATTTGGATCGTTTGATGATGCTTCTCCTATTATTGTTCCCAAATTATTGTCTTTTATATACATTGCGAAGTCCATTGCTGCAGAGAATGTATCTGTAGATGTTAATACATAGATATTTCCGTTGAATGGATTTTTGTTTTTTTTGTTTTTTATTGAATGTTTTTTTGTTTTTAGATTTATTGGCCCTAATCTCCATTCAGCTGCCCATTCATCGTATTGGTCTACATCTATATATTTTAGAAACTCTGTTGCGACACTAGATGAGCCTCCTCCATTATATCTTAGGTCAACCGCAACATTTTCTATATTATTTTCATTTACTTTTGTAAAAAATTCTTTTAACACTCTTTTGTATTCTTTGTTGTTATTACACTCATCTAGGTATAGTATTGCGAGATTGTTTTCTTCATCTATTTCATATGTAACAAATGATTTTTGTGGTTGTGGTTCTATATTATTATAAATGTTATATTCTTCTTGCGTTATGAAGTCTTCTTTTTTATATGTGTATTCTTTTTCTTTACTATTTTGTTCAAATGTGTATTTTATTTCTTTAGTATTTATTCCAAATTTATCTAATCCTTCTAAAAGGATTAAATCGTTTTCAAATTGATTTGGTACTGGGATTTCTGTTTCAAAACTATAATATTGTTTATTTTGTTCAAATATATCTTTTATTGTAATGTTATTTATTTTTGTCATAACTTCTTTATTTTTATTATGTTTACTCATTTCTTTTAGTACGTGATAATCTTTATAGTATCCACTTACTTCTGTATGTGCATCACCTAGTTTTGAAAATATTGATTCTATTTCTTTAGCTAAATAGTTTACTGTTATTGTGTTTTTTGTTTCTATATTGTTTCTTACTATTTCGTATTGTTCTTCTATTTCTGGCGGTACTTTTTTTAGAAGTGCAGGATGTAATTTTTTTAAGTATTTCATCGCATATTCTAAGTCTTCTAGTGCTTCTTTCTTAGTTAATATTGTGTTGTATGACTTTGTATATAATGATACATTTTTATATGTTATTGAATTCCAATATGGATTACAATATGTTCCAAACAGTCCAAATAATACTGTTATTAAGCTCATAATTGATATTATTATTTTGTTTTTAGTTTTTTTTAGTTTTATCCATATTAATATGTTTAATAATAATATTATTGTTCCTAGTATTATACTAATATATTCTGGTATGTTTGTGGTTAGTATTCTTGTATTTAATGGTATTAATGTACATAAAAGAATGTCTATAATTATTGTTGTTATCACTAATGTTTTTTTCATTTTTATCACCGCTATTTATTATAGCACAAAAAAAGAGATATTTTGTATCTCTTATAATGAATCAATATTAATTTTTACTTTTTTTTCATTGTTAGCGTAAGATGATGCTTGGATAATAGTTCTAATTGCGTTTGCGATTTTTCCTGATTTTCCAATAACACATCCCATATCATCGTTACTTACTATAACTTCTATTAGTGTGTATTCTTCATCTTCTATTTGCTTAACTGATACAGATTCTGGATCTGTTACTAAGTTTTTTACTATGAACTCTGTTAATTCTACTAAATTCATAATTATTTACCTTGTTTTGATTCATGGAATTTTTTCATAATTCCTTGTTTACTTAATAAGTCTCTAACTGTATCTGTTGGTTGTGCTCCATTTGATAACCAAGATAAAGCTTTTTCTTCGTCGATTTTTACAGTAGCTGGTACTGTTATTGGATTATAGTATCCGATATCTTCGATTGTTTCTCCATCTCTTTTTGTTCTTGAGTCTGCAACTACAACACGATAGAATGGTTTTTTCTTAGCTCCCATTCTTTTTAGTCTTAATTTTACTGCCATGTTTATTCCTCCGTTTCTGTTATTAATGATATCATATATAAAAAAAAGTGTCAACCTTTTTTTGTTAACACTTTATTTTATATCCAAAATTTTGTTGTTCATAAGTTTTGTATTTTGTATTTTTTAATATTTTTTCTATTATTTCTATATTATCTGTTTTTATTATTATTTCTTTATCACATTTGTCTATTATTTTATAGTCATTAAATTGTTCGTTTGTGAAGTATATTTGGTTATAGTTTATTAGAAATTGTGTGTCTGTTATTGTTGTGTAGTCGTCTTTTATTATATATATGATATTTGTATCACTATTTTCTATTATGTTCTTTTTTTGTGTCCATGATGGATCGTATTTTATTTGTGTTGATATTTCTAGTGTTATTAAGAAAATAATTGCTAATATTTTTATATGTTTATTGTTTATAGTTTTGCTTATTATATAATATGTTATAAGCGCTATTACAGGATAAATTGGATAAAAATATCTTGTCGACAGTATTGGTATTATTTTAAGTGTCAATATGAAATATAGTATTGTTCCTAGTAGTATTGTTAATAGAGTTTTTTTGTTGTTTAGTGCTTTTTTCTTTTTTATTATATATATTATTAGCAACAATATTATAAGAAGTATTATAGGCATTATATTATAAAATATATCTTTGTTTAGTGTTTCATATATTGTCTTGAAGTTTGTTATTATATTTGATTTTATTAGGTTTTCATGTGTTTCTTCCCCTCTATATCCTTTAAATATATGTATAAGTGCGAATGGAAATGTTATAAATCCTAGTATTATTGGTGTTATCATTGTTTTTATATATTTTATTGTATTTTTTTTATTTTTTTCTAATAATAAATTTATTATGTATATTAAACTTATGAAAAATGCATATATTAAAAAGAAGTAGTGTGTCATGAATCCTATGTATGTGCATATTGATAGTTTAATTAGGTTTTTTTTGTTCATATTTTTTGTTAGTTCTATAAAAAGGTATGTAAATATTATACATATTGTTGTTAGTAGCATGTACATTCTTATAAACATTGCGGTGCTTAGCATTCCAAGACTTAATGTATAAAGTATGCATGGTATATAGCTTTCTTTTTTTCCTATTATTTCTTTTGATACTTTATACAAGTATATCATTAGTATTATGTAGGCAATTATGTTTAGTATTATTCCTGGAAGTATAGAAAATTTATTTAAAAATATAATTGATATTATGTGAAATATTAAATAGTAAAATGGTGGATGTACATCTCGTGCTTGATTTTTATATATTGATGTTATAGAAAATATTTCATCATTGTTTAGTTCAAATATTTTTTTTAGTTCTTCTTGGCTTGTCCATTTATTTATTTCTATATTGTTTATTATAAATCCATGTATTTTTGAGTTTGATAGTGTATATGAATATAGTTCATCTCCATCAAGTATCTGTTTTTTTGGTAATTGTAATAGTATCAATATAATTCCTGTTAGTATAATAATAAATAGATATATTTTTTCTTTATTCTTCATGTAATCAATTCTTTCTATTTTTTTACTAATTATAGCAGTTATTTTTTTTTTAGTAAATATTTTAAAAAAAAAATCAAATAATTGATTTTTTAAATAAAGTCTTCTTTTACATTTTTATCTATTTCTGATTCTATATCATCTGTTATTTCATTGTTTAAATCTTCCCATGGTTCTTCGTCTTCTTCTATTGCGATTTTCATTTTTGTTTCTCCTACTATTTCTACTCCTAGTTCTTTTTCTATATCGAATGTTATTATATTGTCTTCTCCTATATCTACTTTTGAACATGTTGGTTGCTTAAGTGTTCTTACTATTATATCTGTGTCTCCGGTTAAATCTGCTTCTTCTTTTACTTTTACATTGAATATATCGTTATATTTTATTTGTTTGTTTATTACTGTTGTTTTTGAGTCATTTTCATAGGAATACCAAATATTTACATCGTATGAACCGTCTACTCCAATTTGTTCTCCTGATTTGTAGCCTTTAAATTTGTGATTTATTACCCAACATCCTAGTACTGTTGATGGCTTGTTTGTTGCTTCTAATGTGTATGTATTTTTGAAGTATTTTTTTCCTTTTCCCACTACTGCTTTTGTCACGATTTCTTTATATGATGACATAAGTATCACCCCTCAATTTAATTTATGCGATATTTAAAAAAAATGTACAGTTTTTATTGTTTTTCTGTACATTTAATATAAATTATTTGACTAAATTTCTTTATCTAATTTTTCTTGTTTTATGTCTATTAAAAATTTGTCAAAATCTGATTCAAATTTTTTATCTTGAATAACTCTGTATTTTTCAAATTCTGATAGTGCGAAACTTTCAGCAACTTTATGTGAAACTTTACCAGGATTATCTAATATTTCTCTTTCGTTGAATTGTAAAAATACATCTAACTTTTTTTTCCAATCTTCCATAGTCATTGGAATATGCCTTTCCGCTTGATCTTCAGCATAATCTAAATACATTGTAACTATTCTTTCTAGTGATTTAAGTTCATCCTTGGTTAAATAATTTTTAGCAATAATAACATCACTTGCCATTATTTTACCATTTGGAGAATTTTTCCAATTTGTTAATCCCATATGTTCTTTTTCATGATTTGCTCTTTCAACAATAACTTCAGCTGCTGTATTTCCGTGAGTCGCATAATGCATTTTATTTTGAACTGTCTTAAAGAATTCTTGTGTTATTGGTGACCCAGAATTATAGTCTAAACTAGTAGAGTATATATCTGTGATTTTTTGATAAAAGTTTCTTTCACTAATTCTTATTTCTCTTATTTCTTGTAATAATTCTTCAAAATAATTTTCATCTAGAAAGGCACCATTTTTAAGTCTTTCTTTATCTAATACATAGCCTTTAATAGAATATTGTTTTAATACATTAATAGCCCATAATCTAAAATCTATTGCTCTCCTGCTATTAATTTTAAATCCAACTGCTATAATTGCATCTAAATTATAATATTTTGTATTATAAGTTTTACCATCCGTGGCAGTATGTAAGAAATTCTTACATACTGATTTCTCATTCAATTCTTTATTTAAAATATCTTTTAAATGCATAGTTATATTGTTTCTTGTGGTTCCAAAAAGTTCAGACATTAATTTTTGACTAAGCCATACAGAATCATCATCAACTATTACTTCAATAGTTTTTTCTTTGTTTTGTTTTGTAAAAATCAAAAATTCTGCTGTTGAATTTCTAATTTGCAAATTTTTCATTTTAATTCCCCTTTACTATGTGTTAATTATATCATAATTATGTTTGTGTGTAAATGATAATGAACTATTTTATTTAATTTACTGTTTGAAATAACAAATTGTGACTTCGAGTTAAAAAAGTACAGATTATTTTTCTGTACATTTATTACATATTCCATCTATTTCTATTTTGTGGGATATTATTTTAAATCCATTTTTTTCAATTGTTTCAACAGGACATATATCTATTTCTTGTTTATCATGACATTTAATGCATTTTATATAATGTTTATGTTCTTTTATTTGATAGTATAGTTCATTTTTATGATTTATACTTGTTTCTATTACATTGTTTTTTAGTAATGTTTCTATTGTTCTATATACTGTTGATTTATCTATTTTTATTTTTGTTAATATATTTTTTATTGTTGCGTCTAAGTCTAATTCTTTAATTATATCCAATATTTCTAATCTATTATTTGTTATTTTTAAGTTATGACTCTTTAATAATTCTTTCATATAAGTCCTATTAAGTCTATTATTATTCCTGATATTATTCCTATTAGATATATTAAAGATATTATTGTTATATTTTCTTTTATATTTTTATTTGTTTTAAATAGTATTAATAAGCCTATTCCTGTTCCTGTTAATAGTCCTGATAGTGTTGCTCCTAGAGTTATTGTATTATTTATATATAGTTCTGTTATAAGTATACTTGCTCCACAGTTAGGTATTAGTCCTACTAAGCTTGATAGGAAGTATGAGAATATTGTATTTTTCATGAATAGATTTTCTAAGAAAGATTCTCCTAGGTATTCAAATATAATATTTATTCCAAATGAGAATATCATTATAAATAATGTAATACTTAATGTATGTTTTAAAGCTGATTTTAAAATACTGTGGTTATGATTACAGTTACAATGATCATGAACACACAATGATTCTATTTGTGGTTGTTCTTTTTTTCTTAGTACTAAATCTATTATAAATCCTGATATCATACCTATTATAAATTTAAGTCCTAATATTTTTAATATTATACTTGTTTCTGCTTTATTAGCAATTAATATAGGTAACATTTCATCACTAGTTGATAAGTATACTGATATTAATGTACCAAGTGAAATTATTCTTGTTGCGTATAAGTTTGTAGCTGATGCGCTTATTCCACATTGTGGTATTACTCCAAGTAAGCTTCCAAAAAATGGTCCAAATTTCTTTGATTTTGTTATTATCTTTTTATTATTTATTTTGTGTTCTATATATTCAATTATTAAGAATGTAACAAATAAAAATGGTAATAATTTTATTGTATCTAGTAATGTATCTTTTATTATATCTAACATATTAATTCTCCTTAATCTTTCTTGTCATTTCTATCATTCTGGTATGGTAATTATTTTTTTCATAGAATTTTATTGCTGACTCATTATAGGCAAATACCCCTATTAGAATATCTTCACAATCTTTTTCTTTAAAATAATCTGTCATTTTATCTAATAATTGTTTTCCTATTCCTTTGCTTCTTGTTTTTTTAGTAACTATTAGTTCTGATACTCTTCCACGTTTTGGTGCTTTAAAGTCAAATTCACTTGTTTCTTCATTATTTATTAGTCCTACTATTAGTCCAAGTATTTCATTATTTTCTTTATATAAATATATTTTTCCTTCATACATACTCACTTCATCTATTGTTTTTTTGAAGTATTCTTCTTTATAAGATGGTGTGATAATATTGTATCTTTCTTTATCAATACTCACTATGTGTTCTTGTAGTTCTACTAATAAATCTTTAATATTTTCATCGTATTTTTTTTCATATTCTATAATCATAAAAACTCCTTAATGCAAAAATGTTGCATTTATCATATCAAATATTTTTATATATTGTCAATAGAAAAAAGAGGAATTATCCTCTTAATTATTCTTTTCTGCTAATTCTTTTTTTAATTGTTCTATTTGTTTTTGATATAATTCAACTTGTTCTTCAAGAAAATCATTTTGTTCTTTTAATTGTTGTAGTAATTCTTTTAGACTATTTTGTTCCATGGCTATTACTACTTTCTTTAGAATTTAATGATTTATATTGTTTCGCTAATCTTTTGAATTCTTTATCGCACTCTATAAGTTGTTGTTGTAAATATTCTTTTCTTTCTAGTTGGTTTTTTATATCTCTTAATGTTTCTTTCTTTGAATCTAGTTTTTTTTCTAATATACGATTAGAATCTTCTAATTTATACTTTTTTTTCAGTTCTGATATTTCAGTTTCTTTTTGATTGATTGTTTGATTATTATACTTGTTCATTAATTCTTCACATTGCATTCTATTGTCTAAATCAATTCCATATTCCATAAATTTTTGTTTTAACTCTATGAGACTTTTTGTACCAAGATTTCTAATTTTTTCTAGTCGATTTATGTAATTAAATTTTACTATATCATATACAGTATTTAATTCTCTTTTTTTCAAACAATTAAATGTTCTTGCTGATAAATCTAAATCATCTAAAAACATTTCCATTAATCTTACTATATCCGGATTTTTTTCAGTATTATATCTTGTTATTAAGTCTTTACATTGTTCTTTATCATCAATATTTATTCCTAATTCAAGAAGTATTTTATTAATTACTGTGATACTTTCCGAATCAAGATTTTCTAAAGTACCTAAACATACTATATCATAGATTGTATTAATTCCTTTTTGTTTTAATGAAAAATAAATTTTAGATTTATGTGTGTCGATTGTTAAGTCTAAGTTTTCTAATTGTGTTTCTAATGTTTTTAACATCACTTTCTTATCATTAAGTCTATTTTTTTGATTATTAAATCTCATTATTTCTTGATTTTTTGCTTTTTCATTTTCAACTGGGTCTATATTTTTTATTATATCTGTCCATAATATCATTTCTTCTGATGTCATGTCTTTTGGAGTTTTAATTTGTAATTCATTTTCTAGTTTTTCTAGTATTTCTTGTTTTTCCATCTTATATCACTCACTTTGATTGTATATTATACACTAATATTAGTTTTTGTCAAACTTTATATATTAAAAAAAAGAGGTATTATCCTCTTAGTTATTTTGTTCTTTTTCAGCTATTTCTTGTTTTAATAATTCAATTTGTTTTTGATATATTTCAACTTGTTCTTCAAGTTGATCATTTTGTTCTTTTAATTCTTGTAGTAATTCTTCTAAACTATTTTGTTCCATGATTATTACTACTTTCTAAATTACCATTAGTGATTTCTTTAATTGAATTTCTAATATTAATCAAGGCATAGAATTCTTGTTCTTGTTGAGCAAGTTTTGCTTTTAATAACTGATTTCTTTCTAATTCTCTTTTTATTTCTTCTTTTAATTCATCATTCATTGATTTAACTATTTCTGTTTGATTTTCTATTGCCGAATTTTCTTTTTTTAAATTTTTAATTTGTTCATATTGTTCAATCATTTCTTTACAGTTTTTTACATTATCAATATTTATTCCAAAAGGTAATAGTATTTTTTTTAAACTATTATTGCTTGTATATCCAAAATTAGGTAACTTCAATAATGGTGACTCTGTATAGTAGTCTTCGTCATAGCATTCAGCTATAAATTTTAATACATCTATGACACGGCATTGAACTTCATAGTTTATATATTTTTTTAATGGATTCAACACACGTCCATTTAAGCCTAATGATTCTATTGGTGTTTCCATTATTTTTAGTAATTGTAAACTGTTGGTTGTTGTTTGTTCAGTGTCTATTACAGTTTTATTTTCTTCTATTACTGGTTCGTTATTTTCTATTTGTTTTTCTGTTGTGTTATCATTATTTTTAGCTAGATTATATTGTTGAATTAATTCTTTACATTGTTCTATATTATTATAATCTATGCCATAATAATTTAATATTAGACAAATTTCTGATTCAACTTTTTTTATCATTGCTGGTTTATATGGTTTATTCATTACTTTTCTTTTTAAGATATCTAATATACTATTTACATTATTTCGACGCATTAAGTTTGCCGTACGTACGCTTACATCTATCTCTTGACATATATTAAAAAGACTTTTTTCCATTATTTCTATAATATTTTTCATATTATCCCCCTCTTTTGATTGTATATTATACACATTTTTTTTAATTTGTCAAATTTGATAAGAAAAAAGAGAAATTATCCTCTTAGTTAACTTTCATTCCTTTTGAACCTTTTAATCCATTACAGTTACTTAATATGTTTGTTTCGAATGAATATGTTTTACTGCTTCTATTTTTGAAGTCTTTTATTGCGATATTTATCATATCATCTAATAATTCATTGTATGGTTTTCCTGCTGGTTCCCATAGATAGAATGATAGACTTCCTGGTATTGTATTTGGTTCATTTACATAGAATTTGTTATGTTTTTTATCTATTATGTAGTCTATTCTACATACTCCACTTAGATTTAGTGCTCTGAATACTTTTTTTGATGTTTCTTTTATTTCTTTTGTTAGATCATCACTAATTCTTGCTGGTATTATTCTATTTGTACTAGCCATTCCTTTTGAGCCTTTTGTTTTTCCTCCACCAAGGTATTTGTCTTGATATGATAGGAATTCGTCTGCTCCCATTACTTCTTCTAGTACTCCTGTTTGTTGTGATTGGTAGTTTCCAAGTACACTACAGTTTACTTCTGTCATGTTTTCTATTACTTTTTCTACTACTATTTTTGTATCGTATTCGATTGCTTCTTCTATTGATTTTTCTAGTTCATCTTCTGTTCTAGCAATTGATATACCAACGCTACTTCCTAGATTTGCTGGTTTTATTATAACTGGATATCCTAGTTTTTTTATTTTCTTTTCTATTTCTTCTTTTTTAGTATAGTATTCTGTGTCATAGAACCATGTGTATGGTACTACTGGAATGTCTTCTGCTTGGAACACTTGTTTCATAACTACTTTATCTTGTCCTAAAGCAGCTCCAAGTACTCTACTTCCTACATATGGGATTCCTATTGTGTCTAGGTATCCTTGAAGTGTTCCATCTTCTACGTTTATTCCATGTACTATTGGGAATGCTACATCAAGTTCAGCTACATCTTTTCTAAATAATCCTTTTGTGTTTACTAGGAAATAAGTGTTGCCTTTTTTAC
>Ga0247611_10003236_pt1 | contig 24471 bp, 35 predicted proteins | sample 177DNAGHGhighgp2_FD_192422 | JGI IMG/M metagenome (GOLD analysis project Ga0247611, IMG submission 192422) | Sheep rumen microbial communities from Palmerston North, Manawatu-Wanganui, New Zealand - 1770 DNA GHGhigh gp2 | ecosystem: Host-associated > Mammals > Digestive system > Stomach > Rumen... | reverse complement strand
ACGGAGAGCATCGGCATCCCCTCCAACCGCGTCATCGGTATGGACGTGAAACTCGTATCCTCCGCCCAGGGTACGGCAGAGGGTGTCAACTACACGATGGGCCGTGAGGAGAGCATCCTGCGCACCGACGAACTCATCATCAAGAACCTGAAGACCAACAAGGTAAAACAGATAGCCCAGGAGATTGGCAAGGTGCCTGTGCTCTCCTTCGGCAACAGCGGCGGCGACGCAGCCATGCACAACTATGCACTCAGTAACCCGAAGTACAAATCGGCGGCCTTCATGCTCATTGCTGACGACGACCAGCGCGACCATGCCAACCGAGAAAAAGCTCTTAAGCTGGGTCAGCAGTGGCATGAGGCCGACTACCACGTCATCTCCATGCGCGACGACTTCAAGACCATCTACGGCGAGGGCGTCGTAAAGACCGACTTTTCGTTTCCCGTCGATACGAAGCCTCTCACCGAGTGGCAGGCAGGGCGCACCGTCAGTCAGGAGGCCATCGAAGCCTTTGGCGGCATTGACAATTGTTTCGCCGCCGACCCTATCCCCGATGGTGTGTGGCAGCGTATGCAGCAGGTAAAGAGCAAGACCAAGGCCACCAAGAGCCGTCAGGAGCGTTAAATGACCATTGTGAACATGTATAACGGAGGTCATTCGATAGATGACATCTGGCACATCAGCGGTTTTCGATCTCGCAGCAGTGTGTTCCGCATTCTCAACAAACATGGCATCACGCTCAACCGTGGCCCTCACAGTGGTCCAATCAGAAAGAAAGGCGAATCCAAGGCTTCTTTAGTAGAAGATAATCAATAATAGCGGAATATGTGTACAATTAAAGAACTCAGAGAATTACTGACTATAGATCCTGGTACATCGGTAGAAACCATAGAGAAGGTGTTTCGCAATTTAGCAGAACTCCTATTGAATGGCTTTGCCATCAAAAAGGGAAAGCACATTTATCGGTTTGTAGAGATTGAATTTTATCACAACTATACCGACAATGGAGAGAATATCACATATCCACGAAAAGCCAAGGCAGGTGAATGGTTCTTCCATGATAGTGGCGTTGATCTTACTTTCAACAGCGATGATTTGTCTTACGGAGGAATACTTATAAGGAGCATAAAGAAAGACAACGACTTTATTTGTGGACCACATAACGTTGAATTTGAACTGTTTGATCAATTTAGCGCATTAGAAGCTCCTGACGATTTCCCTTGTATCATCCAAATAGACAATTCCGAGGTAATATCTCCTGTTGACACAACACGATGGAATATCAAGAATGATAAAAGATACAGGTATTGCCTGCCGAACAGCATTTGGCAAAACAGCAAGAAATACACTGCATATCCTTGGTACTGCAATGGCAAGTTAAAAAAATAAGAGCATGATTGAAGATAAGGTATTCAATACAGTGTACTTCTCTGACTATCTCAGACATCCATTGTCTATAAATGACCAGGGATTGTCACAGATCTATAAGAATCTGGACGCAATACTTATGAGACATCATTATCAATCACGTCTGATACCCTACAAATATGGAAGAGTACCTGAAGGACAACTTTCCATTTGGTGTCGAGATTATATGCCGATACAGGTTAGTGAAGGTAGGATGATGGCTTTTAGCTATACCCCTGACTATCTCAAGACAAAGCAATGGATTGGTCATGAACCAGACTGTAATTGGGCTTTAACCCAAATAGACAGTTCACTTGCTTATATCAACGAGAGCACCACTACAAGCCTGAATATCATATTAGATGGTGGAAACATTGTAAGATGTGGAGGTTTAGTTGTAATGACAGATAAAGTCTTTAGCGAGAACCCTGACAAGAAACCGTCATTTATTAAAGACACACTTGAAAATTACTTTAATGCAGAAATTATCTTTTTACCTTGGAATCATCGTGAAACATACGGGCACACAGATGGTATTTTAAGATACTTAGGTAATGATACTATCGTCATGCCAACATACGGCAATCCTTCTAAAAACAAAAAAGATCGGGAGTTTTACGACTCTTTCATGAAAATACTCAGTAGGAAATTCGAGATTCTTCCAATGGATTTCAGTGACATAGAAGAGCCAAAGATCAATGGCAAGGATCATAGATGGGCATACATCAACTGGCTCCAGCTGGATGGACTTATCATTCTACCTGTGTTTGCTAATACTCCAGAAAGTAATATGAAGGCAGTACAACTAATCAAGGACTATACTGTAAATATGAACATAGATGTGGAATGTGTAGAAGCTACTGCATTAGTAAACTATGGCGGTGGCTTAAACTGCGCATCATGGACTACAAAAGAATAAATAGAAAAAAACAATATGGAACAGACAAAGAATCTTCGCCCTGTATGCGAACATAACCCAGGAATCGAATGTCCATGCCCGAAGGAATGTCCTCGCCATGGTAAATGTTGTGCTTGCGTGGCACATCATCGTCAACATGGAAAACTGCCAAACTGCCTCAGAGGCTTGGCATAGAAGTTGCATAAGGTTATCAGACATACTCAGCGTAAGAATGAATATAGAACAAGTAAGAGAATATTGCCTGACCTTACCAGGCGCTACGGAAGATATGCCATATGGTAAAGACTGGCTAGTATTCAGAATCGAAGGCAAAATCTTCCTTCATATCTGGCTGGAGGCGCCACTGCCAACGGCAGCAGTAAAACTCACTCCAGAACGTGGTGAAGAGCTAAGAGATGCATATAACGCCATCTCTCCTGCATACCATCTGAACAAGACACACTGGAATGACATATCTATTGAAGAAGATCTTCCTGAAGACATGATTAAAGGTTTAATCGATGAGTCTTATCAGTTGGTTTTAAGTGGATTACCAAAGAAGGTTCAAGCAAAATATAGCGAAGCAGTATAACGAAATAATGGAAATTAAAGTAACAGCAAATAACGAGAAAGGCGAAGTGAAAGCCTATGAAGGCGAGGCACAAGTTGGTCAGCTTGACTTTGTTTTCCTTCATGATGGTATGTCTATTGAACATACCAGAACCTTTGAAGGAAATGAAGGAAAAGGTATTGCCAGCGCCTTGGTAAATGCTGCTACGGATTATGCTGTAGAGCACAAACTTAAGGTGAAACCAACCTGCTCGTATGCCGAGGCATGGTACAAACGTCATCCTCAGTTCAATGATATATTGATTAACAACACTCCTAAACAGAAAAGCAGCATGACAAAGGTATTTGTAATGGCTACCTGTCCAGATTGTACACAGGTAAAGGCTCAGTTGGCGGGTAACCCAAACTATGAGCTGATCGATATTGGTGAGCACGTACGCAATTTGAAGCAATTCCTGGCTCTACGTGACAATAATCCAGCATTTGACGAGGTAAAGGATCATGGCTATGTGGGCATTCCATGTTTCTTGCTCGAGGATGGATCCGTGAAGTTCTCGATGGATGACATCGTGATTGAAGAGGCTCCAGAAGGTGCAGCATGCAGTCTGGATGGTAAAGGGTGCTAAGGCATGGGCTTATACCAAGTAGAACTCACCACAGATATGGACATTGTGAGCGTTGTAGTTAATGCTTATGATGAAAATGAGGCTATATCCATTGCATTGACCATGTTTGAACGAGGTGAGATTGACTCAGCAGGAAGTGTAATTGTTAATGCTGCAGCCTTCCCTGCCTGTTAGCTAAGTATGAAATACAACAGAATCATATTTCTATCAGTAACAGCTTTGGCTTTGCTTTCATCATGCAAGTCTAAGCAGAAAGTCGTTACATCTGCTCCCATTCAGCATGAGAGTATAGGTGAACACTCCCCTTCTGTTTTGATTGTCATGTACGACAAGGAAGTCGGTAAGGAACCTCTACTGAAAGCCATCAAAGAATATAAAGCTGAAATCGTGTATGACTATAATATCATCACTGGTATGGCCATCAAGAAACCTGCTGACAAGACCTTGGAGGAAACAATGACGTATTTCAAGAAGGTGAAAGGCGTACTGACTGTGGAATATGATCGTGTAACTCGTCTTACAGATCCTGTGAGACCCAAATTGGAAGTAAAGTAAGTATGATTACGATTGATACGACAAACATGTGCTCGCACTTGCAGAAGAAGCTGTTTGATGAAGATGGCATGTACCATCACATTTGGACAGCAATGCAAGATGATGAGGAAATTACGGCTGTAGTTCGCTCTCGACAACTGCATATCTACCGTAATGGCAAGAAGGTATTGGTGTTGGCTGGTAAGGCTGCACCAAAGATCATCAGAGAAGATAAGCTCTGCGAAATGATAAAAGAATAACATGACGACAAAACAGATAACTCCAGATACTCAAGACGAGCAGATCAAGTATCTCTATGAGTCTGCCTTTCCCGAAAATGAGCAGATTCCCTGGAAAGATTTGGTAGGACTAATTTCGACTATGAAGTTGGACTTTACCGCATACTATCAGGATGAGAATCTCATCGGATTCACGATTGTATATCCTCGTAAACAGTTTAACTGGTTCTGGTATTTCGCTGTAAAACCAGACCTGAGAGGTGCAGGATTGGGACAGCAGATTCTGACGATGCTCATTGAGAAATACAAGGATAGCAGTAATATCCTCGACATGGAGTCACCTGAGCAAATCTGTGATAATCTGGAGCAGAGAAAGCGTCGTCAAGCCTTTTATCTCCGAAATGGTTTCAGAAATACTGGCTTGTATAAATCGTATGGCGACATAGAGATGACTATCATGATAAATGGCAATGACACTTTTACCATGAAAGATTGGGATGAAGTATCAGCCGAACTGTGGTCATTCTGGAAATGGGACGAAAAATAAATAGAATCATGGATATTAAAGAAGCAATATATGCACGTCACACCATGCGCAAATTTCAGGACAAGCCACTTGCTGAAGATGTGGTAAAGGCTCTGCAAGCAAGAATTGAGAAGGTGAATAAAGAACACCAGGTTAACATCAAGCTCGTTACTAACGAAAGTGTTCCAGTTTGGGGCGTTATGAAATTCTTCATGACAAAAGGTCTCAAGAATTATCTCGTGCTTTTAGGGCCAGACAGAGCTGATATTGAAGAATCACTTGGATATTGCGGTATTGATATCGCATTGTATGCCCAAACACTTGGCTTAAACACTTGGTGGGTTGGCGGAACTTATAGCAAGAATAGCGCAAGTAAGGACGTAGAAGGCTCTGTGATCAATGGAATCATTGCACTTGGTTATGGTCAGGTGCAAGGTGTTCCTCATAAGTCCAAGGCATTTGAAGATGTCTGCCAATATGAAGGAGCAATGCCGGAATGGTTCAAGCAAGGTGTAGAAGCTGCATTGTTAGCACCTACAGCCATGAACAAGCAAAAGTTCATGATTACAGGCAAAGACAATGAAGTGAGCATCAGTTGTGATAACGGCAAATGGAGCGGTACAGACCTCGGCATTGTGAAATACCACTTCGAGGTTGGTGCTGGCAAAGATAATTTTCAGTGGAAGTAAGCAAATGGCACCAAGAAAACGAAAGAAAGCTCCAGTAGATGAAGGACTCTTCCTCTTCAGTGAGGAGGAAATGGCGGGCAAGATAGAGAATGTTACCATTGTCCAGACTCCAGAACCTGTAAAGACGGAAGAACCTCCAAAAGAGAATACAGAAACTGTATCAGAGAAGACTGTTAAAGAATCATTCAGCCATGATCGTATGATAGCAGAAATGGCTGCAGTACTGCGCCAGATGGTAAGCATGGATGAAAGTAAGATTCGTCTTATTGCCCTTACCACAACTATGAAGGGTCTGCAGGGATTAGATCTCAACGAGACATACTGCATCCCTGCAGTGAGTGATTCCGAAATCTCAGGCTACGAACTGGCTGCCTGGTGCTACTGCAGTTTCATGGCAGCTTTCCCTCAAATGAAAGATAAACTGCAAATGCCTTATGCTACTCACTATGAGAAAGCTAAGGCTGATGCAAGAATAGAATAATGGCTTATGGCTTGCACTACAGATTTTATTGATTTCGTATGCTCGCAACTTGAAGGTGTGGGCGTCATCCGAACAAAAAGGATGTTTGGCGACTGGATGATCTACATCGACGAGAAGCCTATCATCCTTGCTTGTGACAACATCTGCTATGTGAAGATGCTTCCTGCAATCTCAGATATGATGCAAGATGCTCAAACTGGCTATCCCTATGATGGTGCCAAGGAACACTATATCCTCGACATTGAACACAAGGATGAAGCAATCCCTGTTTTGCAGGCCTTGTTACCTTTGATTCCCTACCCTAAGAAAAAGAAGAAATGAAAACAATTACTAAAATAGCAACCATTATTTGCCTTATGCTTGTGTTTAGCATTAGCATAAATGCACAGATACTCGTTGTACCAGATGTACATGGCCGTTCCTTTTGGAAAGACGTTAAGAGTACAGAATTACCTGTCATTTTCCTGGGCGATTATCTTGATCCCTATTCGAAAGAAGGTATTTCTCAAGAGGAAGCATTATCAAACTTCAAGGAGATATTGGAGTTCAAGCGTTTAAATCCCAATAGAGTAACCTTGCTGATTGGCAATCACGAGATTCACTATCTTGATACCTTTTATAACTTCAGTAGAAAAGACACTTTGAATGCAGAGTATATTCATGATCTCATACATAGCAATTTGCAGATGTTTTCTCTTGCAGCACATGCAGACTTAGGAGGTAAATCATTTCTCTTTACCCATGCGGGTATTCACGAATCATGGTGGACTAAACATTTCAAACAAGTACCAAAAGAGGCTAGTATCATCTGTGATACATTAAATGCATATATTGAGAACAAAGATAAACTTGGGAACTTCATTGATAATGCACTTATGGAACTGACAAAAGCAAGAGGCGGTGAAGATAAAGCTGGCTCGTGTGTATGGGCGGACTTAGATGAATATGACAAGAATACAGATTATCCGAAGAATATCTATCAAGTATTTGGCCATACTAAACTAAAAAAGAAAGCTACTATCAAGAAACACTTCGCAGATCTTGATTGCAGAAAGATATTCATCATCACGGAAAAAGGCAAAATCAAAGAATACTAGTAATGTTACAAGATAAACAACTGGAAGCACGAGTGGATCGTGCAGTAGATTATTTCATGCAAGGCTATGGCTGTTGCCAGAGCGTAGTTGCAGCTTTTGCAGATATGTATGGTCTGGATGAGAAACTTGCACTAAAAATAGCTGCAGGTTTTGGCGGTGGCGTAGGCAGAATGCGTATGATGTGCGGAGCTGTTTCAGGCATCGTAATGCTCGTTGGGCAGGAAGAAGGTCAGACAGATGGTGTTGACCGTGAGGGCAAATCGCATTGCTATAAGATTGTGCAGCAGTTGCTTGAAGAATCCAAGCAGCAGAATGGTTCTATCATCTGTGCAGAGATTCTCGGACTAAATGGTCATGAGAAGGCTGTCAACAGCTATGTTGCCTCTGAGCGTACCGCAGAATATTATAAGAGTCGTCCTTGTGTTGCTAAGGTTGAGAGTGCTGCAAGAATATTTGCAGAATATCTGGAGAAGAAACAATCTGAAGGATAAACTACAGAGCAGAGCTTTATACTCAAGATCAAGAACAGGCAGCAGGAGATCAGATTATAGCTGACTGGAAATCCTAGAATCGAAACTGATAACTTGATTCACGCTGAGCGTGACAAGCCTACTTATTATTATCTTTTATTGCACCTAGATTCTTTAGAAGAAGATCCGTTTATGATCTCAGCTAAATGAGAAAACAAACATCCCAGCTATCAGTGGCAAACAGTTGGGATGTTATTATTATATTCTTTATCCTGAAGTGCACTCAGCGCTTCTGGGTAATCAGTCAGGAACTTATGGAATGGGCTGAAGACACGTTCAGAAATCCACCATTGTTGTTTTCCACGGTTGGTGGGATGATACGATTTGATTATAACTAATTTTTCCTCTGAATAATACCACAAGCCAGGATTCTTCATATTGGTTCCCTCATAGGGGTAATCATATTTCTTCTCCACCTTCTTGTCAGCAAATAGCTGTTGGGTTAGGAAGTTGAACTGACTGTCATTGGCATCGCAGCATACTATGATATTAGGATGCAATATCTCTAACTCTTTACGCAGCAAATCTTTATCCTTTTCCATTGCAGCGGTTACCGCACTACTTGCTACATGTGAAACGCCGGCTTGCTTCTTGGCTTCAACCAATGCAATCGGACAACTATTCCACACTTTCAACACTTCCTCCTTATGTTTCACCACATATTCGTTATTGATTCGTCCTTCGTCTCCTGACTAATCCATCTGAAGACCATAGAAAATATTAGCAATATTCGGGATAAAACCTCTTTTCATCGTCTCGCCAGTCAATGTCCAATTGCCCTTACCATTCTTTTGATCTACAAACCAACGACGAATATCGTCTCCGTAAGGTGTATTCTTGTCTTTAACCAAGAACATGACACGTCGAGATGATTTCTCCCATAACTCATCCACGAAGTCCTCTGCGTGATCGGGCATAATCAGTAATCCATCCCTGCAAAAGCCTTTTTTTTCTTCCTCTGTTGCATTGGACATCCATGGATTGAAAAGCTGTTCATCCAGCTGCTTGTTAAAATTAGCCATAGTGTGCTGTTTACTATTTGATTTGTAAAACTATTCCGTTAATTTTGGAAATTGATCTAGAAGCTTTGACATCAACGCATCAAGATTCTCATAAAAGTCCAGACTGCTATTTACAGGAACCATCACCTGTGTTGAATCCATTTGCACTGTCAGAACATTCAACCCTTCACGATAAACGACAGGAAGGACCAGTTCTCCGAAAGAGAAAGCCATGGTTCCGTGCTGCAGATATTCCTGCATTTCCTTCTTGAAATTACTCATTGGCACGTCCATCCAAATATGTGATCACTTTTCCTTGTCCTTTGGCATACTCAATCTCTCGTCTTGTGCTCTCACCGACATAGCCGCCGACATTGATGACATAGATCTCATCCGCCATGTCAATCTTACGGAGGTGCATATCATCGAGCATGTCCTTAATACCAGGATTCCAAACTTCTTCATCACCGGAATGACCGAAGAGTCCGACACTGATGACAATATTGCCTTCCAGCGTCAGTCGTTTCTGAGTTTCCAAGAACTCATCCTTGAACTTTGTACTACCACAAAGGGTAATGACATTATATCTTCCTTGCATATGATTTTTCTTTCTCACTGCAAAATTACCCTTTTTCTATGAGTAAAACGAAGAAAAGGATTTATGAAGTCTAATTGCACACCATTTTCCTTTAAAATCACGCCTTTTATCAAAATAATAAGGTAAAAAACACTGAAAATCGAAAAATCTTAAAGCCTATGCCCGTAAATGACATACCTTTTATATAACTTTGCCACAAATAAAGTTTAAAGCTCACGAATATGGCATTGAATCAGACAAATAAACTTGTATGGATTGTTGAGACCATCAACAGAGCAGGTAAGATTACTTTTGAGGATCTTAACCGCAAATGGAAGGACAACGTAGATCTAAGTGGCGGTGAGGAAATGCTAAAACGTACATTCCATAAATGGCGCGACAGCATATTCAACACATTTGGTCTAATAATTGATTGCGAGAAAGGTGGTCAGTATCGTTACTATATCAGCAATACAAGTGATTTACACAATGGTAGTATAGAGAACTGGCTATTAAGTACATACTCTGTCAGCAACTCTCTAGTGGGATGCAAGTCTATTAAAGACAGAATCATCCTAGAAGATATACCATCAGGTATGGAGTATCTTGATTCCATCATAGATGCCATGAAGAAGAATAAAATGATTCACATCACCTATTATAATTATTGGAGAGGCGACACCAAACAGCACTATTTAATGCCACTTTGTGTGAAGCTTTTCCATCAACGTTGGTATATGGTCAGTAAGACATGGCCTACAGACTATTTGACAATATTCTGCCTTGATCGCATCAAGAGTTTCCGTTTATCCTCTCACACCTTTGAATATCCTGTCGATTTTTCACCAGAAGAATATTTTAACGGATGTTTTGGTATTATCACAGATGAAAACTACCCCATTCAGCGTGTACTATTGAAAGTGGATGCACGTCAGGCACATTATCTTCGCGATCTTCCTTTACTTCCATCAGGTGCTCAAAAAGAGTTGGAACATACCAATTCCTACAGCATTTTTGAACTCCAAGTACGACCTTCTATCGATTTCCAACAAGAGCTTCTATGTCAAGGCGATTCCCTTGAAGTGCTCGAGCCCCAGTGGCTCCGCGATGAAATAGCTCGTATTGGCAAAGGTATCTGGGAGAAGAATAAATGAAAAAATAATTAAAGATACAGCATTATGATTATTGAAGTTCAATTTGAGAATCAGAATTTACCTTCTGATGTAAAGACAAAGAATTCCGTGCTTCAACTTCATTCCTTTGAGGATAACGGAGTTGTATTCGAAGTTCCCGAAGGCTATATTGGCCACTTGGATGATGTCTATACAACATCTGACAACATGGCTTTTGAAGATCTACTTCCTGGTAGACATATTTTCAAGGATGAAACAATCTATTCGGCAGAATGATGGCTTTACATATCTAAAGACTTATGGAACAGACTGTAAAAATGAATCATCTACTTGTTCTCTCGGAACAGTTGTATAAGCGTATTTCAGAGTCAGAAAATAAAACACCTTATGCATTTAACCTTTTGGACTTAGCAGGGGTGAATGAACCTTTCACAAGCTTGATTTTAGCTCTCATATTTAAATATGCTCCAGAACAGAGAAACCCATTGTGCACATCATTTATTCGTAGATTTCTACAGCCCTGTGGTTTCGACATGAACTGGGTAAAAGCTCCGGTCGTTACAACTGAAAAGGAACATATTGATGTTTGCATTCATGAACCAGGGAAATATGCGATTGTTATTGAAAATAAATTAAAGGGTGCTGTGTTCCAGCGCAATCAATTGGCACGCTATATTGCAACGCTTCGCAAGAATAATCGTTTTCGTGACAACCAGATTTTCATAGTCATTTTGCCTAAATACCACGATAACAAATTTCTTCAGCATCTACCAATGTCGGTTTTCCGCTTGCCAGAAGATTGGAATAGCAACAATCAGGATCGGGCTTGCAAAACCAATGACGCTTGTAGCTGTTTATGTGATTGCGGGCAATCGTGTCCTCAGTGTACAACTTGTGAGAAAGATTTAATGCAGAAGTTCTCTTCACGTACTACTGTAGTAGATAAGGAATTGTTGGAATGGTTGAAGCAAGATTGTTTATCGCTTATTCCAAAAAAAGAATTGCCTTTGAAATCTGCAATCATGCAATTTTATGACTTCTTGAATGGTATATTTAATAATAGATTTAATCAAAAACTAGCAATGGAAATAGTAGATTTTTTGCGCGATAAACTGCTAAAGAATGAGCAGGATATTGAAATTCAGAATAAAGGCGAGCAGTGGAAAACAGTTTTAGCAAAAATAAACGAATTGGATGAATTGAAGTCTGGGATGCGCGAATTACAGAAGCAGCTTTCCTTTGAGTTGATGCAGGATTGGAGACATCGCATTCTACAATATGCTGATCTTCATAAGTCTTATAATATTGAAGTAAGCAATATCGGCTTTAGATTATTCATTCAAGGAGCAGAATTGGGCTGTTGGTATGATATCCATGACGATAGCGAAATAGAACCTTATTGGGGATGTTCAGCCAAGACAGAAGAGCAGCGAGAAGTCGTAGCTAAAATCCTTGATAAAGCAGGTGTTCCACATGCTGATATTATTGAGTGGACAACAGGCCACACCCTCCATGGCGACGAACGTTTCCTCTCATTCATTCAGGCAGCACAGGATTTAAAATTATTAGAAAAATAATATAAAAAAAACGATTATTATGTACAAGATTCAAGAAGAATTGAAAGAATGGGCAGAGGAAACCTATAATTTCTACTTGCCACTTGCTTCTAAGCTGAATATGGATTTTTACACTCAGTCTAAATTGACCGACATCACAGATGACAAGCCTGTAGAATTGATGGTAATAGGTATTAATCCTGGTCATGGTGGTACGTTTCTTAAAGATAGATTCGAGAAAAGTGAAGATTTACTTTTAGGCAATACTTATAAAGGTAAGCATGAAACAATCCAGAAATGGCGTATTCTAACGAATTTACGCTCTATTCTTGATTTTGCGGGTCTAGGCTCTATGCTGGATAATGAGAGCCAATTTGTTTTTACCAACGCTACATTTTTCTCAACCCATGATGAGAATGACTTAGTTGGAAAAGAAATCAAATCAGCACAGTTGGAATCTATCCAATATACTAAGAAACTAATTGAAAAAATTCATCCAAAGCACATCATCTGTTTAGGGGGTAAGAACTGTACTGATCTCATTGTCGAAAATACGAAGCCACTATTATCAGATTTGGTAAAGTTAGATTATGGAGTTATCGGAGATATCCCTGTTTATGGTATCAATCACACTAGCAGTTTCTGGTCTTCAGAGGAGATGGAATTAGTAGGAAAAGCTCTAGAGTTAGCATTCTCTATTGATCGAGGAAACATCGATATAAGCAATTTTGAAAAGAAAATGAAAACTGCGGTCAATGATTTTAAAAAGAAAAGAAATGATCGTGCCAATATCAAACTCGAAAGTCTATTAAGATGGCAGTATATTTACGCTTGCCTAAATAATTTCTGCGAGTATCAATTACATCTTGAGAAAGCTGAATACCAAAATGACTGGGTGAGATTCTTTATTAAGGATTCTGAAGGAAGAAACATCTTAAAACTTGCGTTGATAAACCAAGCAGACGAAAAAAGTATAGGAATTACTTATTTGGAGAAAAACCAGTGTAAAGGTGATAATTTTGATTCATTGGTGGCATCACTACAATCCATAGATAAATTCAGTCCTTATATTACGAGTAAAGACAAGGTAGGTTGGATTGGATATTTGAAAATGACAAATAGACTTAAAGATACAGATTTATTTATTAGAGAGACAAAATCACTTCTAAGTGATATAGTCTCACATCTTTCCTCAATGTAATAGTAATACTTGAATTTGAATATTGGTTGTATAATAAATAAAGTTGAAATATGGACACTAAAGATAAATCGCTACCAAGATTGATGCGTGATTCAAGCGAAACAGACGGCAAAGCTGAGATAGTTATGGATTATGTATTATCATGGACGCTGAGAAGAGCTGCCAATGAATGTGATATCGACAACAAACCTCTGCTGAGACATTATTGTAGGTATATGTTAGGCTTGCTTTTAGAAATACCAATGTCAGATGACGTAATAGTATCAGAAGTAAAGGTATGGAAAGAATACTGGAATATTGATCTTTGGGTAGAAGTAGCTCTTCAGTGCAATGGAGAAACAGAGCATCATGCTATTTTGATAGAAAACAAATATTATACGATGCTTCATAATTCCTATGATGATGACGGAGTATCACGTAACCAATTAGAAGTATATAGAAAGAAATTTGATCGCCATTATGTAGATCAAGAACATGATAATGATATCTGGCAGAAACATTATGCATTAATCACATGTATTGATCGCGATGATCCAAAATTCGAATCATACAAAATTGCGGAATCGTTTGGCTTCAATATCTTTTCATTCTATGATTTGCTACCTGAAGCAACAGAAGACACAGAGAGCGATATTTTTAATGAATTCTGGCTTAGGTCATGGTAAATTGATGGAGAAATAAAACTTTTATGGAGTTATGCCCACAGTTGGCATAGCTCCATTTTACTTTTGCACCAAATTACAAAAGTAAAGCAGTATGAACAACAAAGTTTATTTCGCAGGCTCCATTCGTGGTGGCAGAGCTGATGCAGAACTGTATCAAAGGATGATTGATTATATCAGCCGGAAAGATAAAGTGCTGACCGAACATATCGGCAAAACTGCAATTAGCATGAAGCAGCAGACTCGGATAATCGACTCACATATCTATGAACGTGATGTTAACTGGCTACAGTCATGTGATATGGTCATAGCAGAATGCTCTAATGCTTCTCTTGGTGTTGGTTACGAATTGGCATATGCAGAAGCTCATAATATTCCTGTGTTTGTTTTTTATAACAAGCATTCATCTTCCTTATCAGCAATGATAAATGGGAATAGATATTTTAGAACCATTCCTTATGAGACCGAAGATGAGATTTACACTGCTCTTGACAAAATCCTCGACAACAATTACAAGTCTTTCGATTTCATTGATATAGATGCACTAATTACAGGTAATCATGGACTTGATTATTTGCTACACGGTTGGCACAAAGGAGAATTAGCAATGCTCATGGGAAAACCTGCACAAGGAAAAACGATTTTCTCATTGCGAAGTGCTCTCAATATATCAACTGAACATATTTCTTCTATTTACTTTCTTCCGGAAATGGATGGAGAACATGCTATAAACAAAATGGCTTTTATGAAAAGTGATATAGATTTTGATAAGTACCCTTATATTATTAGTCGTTTATATGGCGATCCTCAAATAAATGAAAATAACGGTATTGACTATGATGAATCAGAACTTGATAATGATATCAAGAAATTTAAGAATGCCAAAAAGAGAGTTAAGAAATACCCTTTTATTATTAATGACAAGGCTAATATCAGTATTGAAGAAATAATCTGTGCAGTTAAGAAGGCAGTAATCGAAAATAATACAAGGTTAGTCTACATTGATTACGTTCAGTTGCTAAACGTAGAATCTGGCATTCACAACAAAAAGAGGATTGAGGAACTGAAGTATATAATCTCCGAGCTTAAACAATTGGCAAATGAATTGGAAATTTCAATCATTGCTGTTGCACAGGAAGTCTATATTCCATTATGGCCGCAAAATGAGGACTTTTACAAGGATATAGATACGCTGATGTTTATTGGCAATCCAGAATATTATCATGTGTTCATGGACGAGCATAACTTTAATCTGAAGGACCAGAATGTGATAAGTATTGTGAAACATCAAGGAAACAAGGTCTTCAAAAAATTCTATTATAATTATAAGAAAGATACATGTACCAAGACATTTATCAACAAGTAAGAAATAGAGTCACACATTTCAGTATGTGTGTTAAGTTTCAGAGAGGTATGCCCACAGTTGGCATACCTCTTTTATATTTTTGCATCAAAATGATATGGTTATGAATACAATTCCATTAAAAGAGCAAAAGAAACAGTTTGAGTCTGAAGTAAGGTGTTTATTTGAATCTCCTGAGATAAAAGCTATTGAGATTGAGATACTTAATCTCTACTATCAGATCAATAATAAGTGGGAACTTCGTGAAAGAAATGCATTTGCGATTCAGCGACTTCTATGCCTGCGAAAATCTTTTCTTGACAAGAAATTTGCTATGAATGACTATAACAAGTCATTGCTTACTGATTTCAACATGTCAATGAAAGAACATTTGATAATCATGCGAGAAAGATCTGTCGAAATATATAACAAGACTAAAAGCAGTTCATACACTGATGAAATCGAGGTTGAAGGGAAATGTTTTCTGGGGTATACCTATCCAAGAACGCATCCCGTACAAACGATACGATCAAAGAAAATGTGGCAAGTGCTAAATGGTGCGCTAGATGATTTCATGTCAACTTACGATTCTGGTGTGACGAGTAGTTTCCACCTATGTTCTCGTGATAGAGAGAATAGCAAAGATTTTGCAAATCAGCTACTCTATCTGGGAGAAGAAGATAATTGGAATGAAGGTCTGGATAGTTCCCAGACAAATGACATGCACTTGATATATGCGTTTCATAATCTTTGGAGCCATCTTCAGTTTTCAATATATGATTTACTTTGGGTCAGAGATTTCAACATTGAGATTTGTAGCAATACGTCATATAGTACAAGTGTTGATGAAGACGATGACCTTGATTGGGATAAATATGATTTTACAGATTAAAATTAAACATTATGACATACAAAGAACTACTCAAAAAAGTAACATTCAAGGAAATGGAGCCATATCTCATAGAGCATTATAAGGTGAATAATGCATTGGGATGGTATAAATTGCATTACGACATGCTAATCAAGTTGGAACCAAAAGTATCTAATGATGCAAATGGGAATGTCTGTAAGATTGGATATTACTCAGATTATGAAGGCGACAAGCACATAGAAGCATGGCCAATGGAAGGTGATCTTTGGGATCACTCTCTAACTAAAGAGATTGTCATTGACAAAGATGTCACTGCAACCTTACCTGAGATTGCTGCATGCTGTCTATGGCACTCATCCTTTTATGGATTCACACCGCAGACTCACGAACAGTGCTTCGATGATATGTTTTGCAAGCCATCTGACTTTAAGAATTACAAAGAGAAATTCGACTTCTATGCAGAAATCATTGCTAAGCATGGTGGAAAAGTTCCCACACTGAAAGAGTTGTCGATATGTAAGCATCAAGAACTGTCCAAAGAAGCTAAAGAATATCTATCTAAATCCAAGGCCAACAGGTCGAAGAGAAAGAAAAGATTCAGGGAAGAATTCATGGATTTATATTACAGAAGGTTATCTGTTATCGCTGAATACATTGCAAAGATAATTCCATGGCTAGAAGATCTCAGTATCGACCATCTATACCAATTATTTTACTCTGAGAAGTTCTGCACAGAAGTAATTCAGTCATTTGCTATGAAAGAATCAGGTGTGGAATATCTATGTAGACTAATCAAAGACTACAAGATGATTCCAAATATGGAGCACTTGATACTGCTTGTGACAACAGGGCAAAAAGTATTAACTCCAAAGGAGAAATCGATGTTGCATTATTTAGTTTCAACAGTGTGTGGCTGCAAACAATATCATGTTTTTTTTGCTATAGATCCTTCTTTAGGTAACCAGGCCATAATATCATATGCAGCTTATAATATGACAAATAATTTAAACAAGGATGAAACGACAAAATAAATCAAATAAGAATTGGAGTCATAAGCATGACTATCCTGAAGAAGAAATATGGCAAACTGGTCATTTGATAGCGCAGTTAATCGCTACAAGACTTCGTGCCTTCAGGTCATATGACAAACATGGATATTCCGGAAATTTCTCTTCTATGGAGAAATGGAATAAAGCCCTTGACAAAATGATATATGCTTTTGAACTGTATGCTCATGGGACAATAGCACCCGAAGAACAAGAGGCATTTCAGGAAGGTTTAGATCTATTTCACGATAATTTTTTATATCTGTGGGATTAAATTATCCAAAGGTATGCCCACAACCGGCACTTTTGAACATTACCTTTGCAATATTATTTTAATTTATTAGATATTCAATTATGGCACTTTGGAAAATTTTAGTCAAGAACAACGGTAATGCCCCATGTACAGACAAACGTCAGCGACTTGAAAAAGGAATGTTTGTAGAAACAAGTACAACTTCTACTACTCCACCCCTTGGATTAACTCGCGAGCAGCCATTGCTTGCAAGTTTATTCACGAGCAAATATGGGATTAATATTGATCCTCACAAGATGAATGGATCATATTTCATTTGTGAAAGAATTGGTTAAATTGTTATTTTCTACAATGGAGATTATGTATCTCCCTTTATCCTAATTATATAATTATGGAGAACAAATACAACATAACAAAAAAATACGAAAATCTGATCCATTTACTTGGTTACTCGTGGTTTTACTCTTCAAAACTTTGGCATCATAGATTTTTCAGAAACGGATTCGTCCCCTTCTCTCTAATCCTGATTGCTTGCGGAATATTTCACTTGGGTTGCTGGCATATCAACTATGAGGGAATTCCTACTTTGGTTGAAAGATATGTCAATATCCACTTATCTACGAATGTAATTGGGTATTGCGATAGCATTAATTTTTATGGTATATTCAATGATGATCCAAGAAATAGATGGATTCCTGGAGAGACAATTAGTTTACTTATTTCTGGAATGATGGTACTTCTTGCGATTAGAACAATGTTTGTGAAGGTTAAATGATATGGAAGAAATAGTATTAGAATCTGTAAGGTTGATTGCGGCTGATCAAGTAAGTGAATTGGTTATTAGCCAACTACGTTCCGAACACATCTATTCTTTAGGGAATAGTTCTTATGTATTGATGAATATGGTACTGGTATCATCAAAAAATGGTATTCAGAATATTAAGAATGTACTTGCCAATCATAAGAAAGCTAAGCGGGCTATTGCAGTTCTGATAGACTCAGAGCTGCAAGTTCCAGAAATGGCAGACATTGATTCTGTTCTGTCATTCACTAACAAGGATGAATTTTACAATGAATTCAAAAGCTTTTTGTCTTTGATTCGTCACAATGTAGAAATTCATGGGTTAGTCTGTTTTGATTTTAATGACTTTTTTACGATGATTAAAGGCAGAAATGAACTTTCTGTTCATTCTTGCGCTTATAACGAGAAAATTAGTGAAGCAACTTCAGAATTGAGAAAGAATATTAATCCAAATCATGCTAACTATCTGCTGACATTTACTGTTGAGCATTATAATCCAGATACGTTTGGGGAAGTATTATATCCTATCAAGACATATATTGACGAGTTACCAGACGAGGGTAATGTCTTTTGGAATTTCAGAGAATCATCGACAAAAGAAGTTGTATTGTTTATCTCAAAACAAATATTATCATGATAGATAACAACATTAAATCGAATATTAGTCAAGGTGAAGAATTAGAAGAGCTTATTGCCCAACTCACACAGAATGGCATGCAAATTAAGATAGACAAAAATGATCTTGACTATCTCTATCATGCTAATGCAATACTTAAAAGAAGAATCATTTCATTTCCACATTTTAGTGAAACGAGGATTGATAGTATCATTCGTGAAATGAACAGCTACAGCAATATCTGCCATAAAGATTACAATAAAGTAATACTGTATATAGCTACATCCTCCAAGAATCCTTTGCAAATGGATGAGATGAACCAGATAGTATCACTAATTAGTGGTTATTTCACAAGCGATACAGAATGCATCTGGGGTATGGCGACAGATGAAAAACTTGAAGATAAATTGTTGGTTATCATTGTATGTAGTAACTAGTAATATAATAAGTTTAGGGAAATTTTCAATGGGATTCACCGCTATAACTATACGTACAATATAAGTGCAACAAGAAGTTATTAGGCAAAAATAAAAACGGTCAGAAGACCGCTTTAAAGATGAGGAGGAAGGCTTATTTGCCTTTTCCCTTTTTCTCTTCCAGCTCCTTTTCTGGAGTTTCGTAGAACTTGTTAGCCACCATGATGACGCGGTTGCGGACTGTGCCGTCCTCCTCTGTCCATTCCTCAGGCTTGAAGTAGCCCTCACATGTGAGCATGACGCCCTTCTTGATACGATCAAAAGAATCCTTGTTCTCGTTCTTACGCCATGCCTCGATAGAGATGAAGGCTGAGGTATACTGTGTCTTACCTTCCTTGTCCTTCTCGCCACGGCAGACTGCTACAGAGAAGCGTGCTACGCTTGCGTTTTCGAACTCACGGACTTGAGCGTCCTTACCTACGAAACCTAATACTGTGAAAGTGTTCTCGATCTTTTTCATTTTTTTTGAATTTTTAGAAGTGAAACATTTATTTTTTACGTTGCTTTAAGAGTTGGCAAGGGAAGTATGGGAATGCAAGGAATTACCGAATTATTTCACCCTTGGGCCAGGAAAAGTTTTTACTGGCTGGCACAGACGGCAAAAAGTTTTTGAAAAAATCCGAGGAATAAGGCACCTGATACTTGCAGAATACGGCTTGCACTAACTTTGCGACGGAAAAAGTAAGTGTGACTCGCTTCGCCCGGAAAAGGCATAAATGAAGAAGTCGGAATAAGAACAATTCAGTAACAGATATGATAAGGAGAATGCTCGACAGTCAACTGCTCATTGGTGGCACGTAATGGTTATCAGACGGAGAAGGACAAAGCGAAGATGTAGCATATCATTCATATTCATCAGGAAGTATGGTAAACGAAGGATGCCCATTGACATGCTAAAGAGGCAATGCTATGGAAGGTTACAACAGAAGATAGGGGGAAAAGCGATTAGGATGTTCAGCAACGCGATCTCTAAGGCTACTGCATGAGAACTCCTGCAGGAAAGGAAAGAGGAATAGAATGAACTCGAAGAAGAAGGTCAAGTAAGCCTTTCCTTTACAAGAGAACGAATCTAATATGAAAATGACGGTTTTCTTCCCAAACGGATTATAAGAGGTTTATTGAGTATTGTGGGTGAAATCTAAATCCGAGTATTGATAGCATTGCACCGAAAACACTCAACATATAAAGGTTCTTGTACAAATCTACTACATCAACGAAAGAATGTGGTAGATTTGTACGTCAAGCCAGATATAAGAACTAATGATTTGATGGTGATTGAAATCATCATCGAATCATCATTTGCAGAATTGCTCTCCAAACCACATGTGGGACTACAACAGTTTTTGCCGTCCAAAAGAAAGAGAGCAAAATGTCAAATGCGACAGATGGACTCTCAAAAATCTATACAATGAAAACTTCGTTCTTATAAACAGGAACTTCTCTGCCATTAGTTAACTGAACGAGCCATTCTGAGCCATAGTCATCAACAATGAAGCCGTTTCTCTGTCCTTTCCTCGGAAACAGGAGTTCACAAAATGCTCCTATCAAATCGGTGCTGTCGTCTTCGTCTGTGTACATAGATGTAGGTATTATGCGATGGTATGCCATCGGTAGCGACCGCATACCACCGCAGGTTAGTTATTCAAAGGTAAATTGACGGATGTAGAAATAGGTGTCATCATCGTCATACTCATACTCATTGATGAAGTCCATCATTTCCTCATCGGTTCGCTTGCCTTGCTGGACGTTCATCTTCTCACACCATTCATTGATTGCATCTTTGAGGGTAGTGTAGATGTCATCACAAGCATCCTCGAATGGTTTACCGCTGGAACTGACTGCCACCTTTTCGGGGAAGAAGTCACCTTCATCATGCACTTTTCCGAACATCAAAATCCAGAAATAAGATGGAGAACTAGACTAAGTATCACATTCCCCATTCCACGAACCTCTCTGGTTCTCGAAGAAAATCCATAAGATTTACAATGTATACACCCTCCTCATTCATGTAAGTAGGCTGTAATCCATTTACTATAACAATACGACGGAATCCATCGCGAAGCTTACGCAGAGACGCAAGTTCTTGATCACGTTTTTCTTGAGTTTCCATCGCATAAGCAGATTGTATATATACTCGCTCATACCCACGGTTGCAAACAAAATCAACCTCCAAAGTTTTTCTCTTTCGAGTACCATCAACGTCCTTAACCTCAGTATATACTTGGCCAACGTCTACTTTCATGCCAACAGCACGTAGTTCATTGTAAAGCATATTTTCCATCATGTGTGTAGGCTCAACCTGTCTAAAACCAAGACGAGCATTTCTTAAACCTAGGTCTTCAAAATAATACTTATAAGGAGAGTCTATGTATTTGCGTCCCTTTATATCATAGCGTGTGGCACGTTCAAGCACGAACGCATCTTCCATATATTCAAGGTAGAGACGTATAGTATCCACTGAAATACTACTCTGCTTTACACTCTTGAAGGTATCTGCAATCTTTGGAGGATTGGTTAATCCACCAACACATGATGCCATGATATCTACCAGTTCTGCAAGATCACTATCTTGACGCACATCATAACGTTCTTTGATATCACGCAAATAGGTATGTTCCATTTGTTGCTCTAAGTAGTTAACCTTCTTGTTAATATCTTTTTCAAGTACAACCTGAGGCAACCCCCCATATAGCATATATTCACGAATCAATTCTTGTGAATAATTACCACGAAAATCTGCCACTTCTTTAAAAGTCAATGGACGTACATGTATTTCATCGCCACGACCACGAAATTCTGTAATAACATCCTTCGATAAGAATTTAGCATTAGAACCTGTCACAAACACGTCTACGTTGCTGATGCTTAAAAATGAGTTCAAAACATCCTCAAACTCGCTGACCATCTGTACCTCATCTAACATCACATAATATTGTCCATCTGTTGATAGACGTTTATCGATATATTGTAGTAAAGCATCAGGATCTCGCAAACTTTTATTCAGACGATTTTCAAGATTCACTCCAATAATATGATCTTCCTTTACACCTTGCCCAAGCAAGTAGTTCTTGAAAAGGGTAAATAGCAGATATGATTTACCACATCTGCGCATGCCTGTTATCACCTTTATCAAACCATTACCACAACTGTGAATAAGTTGATTCAAGTACTTATCTCTACTTATATCCATACTTTACTCGTCTATTTTGTGTAAATACACGTTTTTAACGATTACAAAAATACATTTTTCTCTTCATCCATACAAATTTTCAACCGATATTCTTTTTATTTAAGCGCTTTTTTAACATAAATGCAGTCAAAATATAGTAAGGGTTTACATTTATTTTCAATTTTACTTGCCTTCTGTTTCTAATTAAACAAAAAATCCCTAATCTAGTGGAACTTAGTTTCGTTTTCTCAAAATCAAGAACCAATCTTGGTCCACAAGAATTATATAAAGACTCAAAGTAAGAAAGTCGCTAAAATAACAGATATTTTAACGTATACAAGCCCCATAATCCCTCATATTAACTTGGTATTCTCGCAAAAATGAGTAATTTTGTATAGCAGTAGATGTCATATCATTGCTGCTATTAAGATATGGATGATTTAACCGCACTCGTTGTCATCTTCGTGGTGGCATTGGTTTTGAAACCTATTTGAAGGGAATCTTCGGATGGTTCGGTGAAAGCGATTACAGACGTGACCGCTGATCTGATTCCTGGTGCTTGAAAAAACGGATACTGGCACAACAGGGAACGAGGTAATTATCTCATCCCTTCTTTCCCTTATTGCTTTTGCAACCTCAAAAGCGACTACTCAAATTCATTTGCTTTCAAAAGATAGAAAGGGCTGGGTAAGCCAAGAACGGGATCACTGCCAGTCTCGAACTATCAGATGAATGGCTTTCACAGAAAGCGTTTCATGTTCGAGTCCTTTACTGAAGTGTCTTTCTCTGCATAGTCATGCCTTGTGCTGACCATGCAGGGGAAGTTACTTTGGCAAACAGTCATTCCATTCTTGAGCTGGCGTGGGCGTAAGTTTGATAGAAAGAACTCTCAGCATCGCTGTTTGTAAGAAATTGGGCGGGAAAGGATTGCATCTGCCAGAGCAAACATCAAAAGGATGGACTGAATGAACTGCTGGCTGCATCAGTGGCTTGACACCAATCCTGACGGTAGTCCAGACAGTTGGTCCTTGTTTGCTCCTTTTGGCAAGAGGGTCTTCGCTCTCACGTCATGCTCTGCTGACATGAAAGCGAAGACTCTCAGTTGTCAAAACAGGCGCAATCCTTGGTGTGGGGCGAAGCATTAAAAGGAGGAGGAAAGTGGACAATCCATAATTTGCCCATGACTATGGTGTAATCATCGGGCGTCCACGTCGCGCGTGCGTAAAAAAAATAAGGAAGTAACCCGCCCTTGTAAACAGGCTACTCTCCTACTCTTTTTGCTGATTACAAGCTCACGAAGTCATAGCTCACGTTGATATACGAATCAGACAGCTTCGCGACGCTAATGACCATCGTGTGGTCAGCATTCGTGAACATATACAGCCCTTCTGATGATACAGGAACCTATGTATAGCTATTATGCAGTCTCTCCAGAACCGCATTCATCATGGTAGAAGGCTCCGTATCTATCACAGAGTACAAGCCACCATCTACTGGAGAGAAACTATAAAGGATGCCTTCAGACGTTCCTGGCTTGGAATATACCAGTTGGATGTTGGTCTTGGTTGCATTCTCTGTCAATGAGAGTCCAGGTATAGCTGATACCATGTAGCTCTTAACATCAACGACAGAGGCTCCATTAACGTGGAATGGCTCCGTCCATACTGTAACTGGAGTTTCATTATTCTCAACCAGTTCCTGCAGATCTTCGTTGCTGCAGGAACTCATAGCGATAGTACTTGCCATCAAAAGAGAAATAATGGCGATTGGAATTATACGTTTCATATTGATTGTGTTTATGTGAAGGCAAAAGCTATGACAACAAATGCCCTCACTTGTGAATTATTCAAATGTAAACTTACGGATGTAGAAGTAAACCTCAGTGTCCTCGTATTCGTACTCATTAATGAAGTCCATCATCTGCTCATTAGTACGCTCTCCCTGTTCCATACCGGTTTTGCTGCACCATTCCTTGATGGCATCTTCTACGGTAGAATAGACATCATCACAGGCTTCGTCGAATGGTGCTCCATAACTGCTGACGGCACACTCTTCGGGGAAGAAGTCACCTTCATCATGCACATAATAGACCTCACAGCCACATTCACAGACTCTGTATGAGATAGAGAGTTCATCCCATAGCAGATGGTTAATCTCCTCGAATAACTC
>Ga0247611_10003235_pt1 | contig 24475 bp, 19 predicted proteins | sample 177DNAGHGhighgp2_FD_192422 | JGI IMG/M metagenome (GOLD analysis project Ga0247611, IMG submission 192422) | Sheep rumen microbial communities from Palmerston North, Manawatu-Wanganui, New Zealand - 1770 DNA GHGhigh gp2 | ecosystem: Host-associated > Mammals > Digestive system > Stomach > Rumen... | reverse complement strand
ACGCCGCAGCCGTTCGAGCAAAAGAGACGGGCACGCTTCTACCCTCTGGGATCGACGTGCGTCCGGTCGAGGGCGGAAGCGTCGCGAACACCGCCTGTGCGATTGCGCGACTCGGGCTTCCCGTGATGTTTGCTGGAACCTGCGGAAACGACGCATACGGGCAAATGCTGAAGGACGGACTCGAACGCGAGCGTGTCGATACCTCTCTGCTTGGATTCGACGATGACAAACCGACGCAGCTCGTGCTGCTGGTTCTGGATGAAAGCGGCGACCGAACGGCGTTTGCATGCCCCGCGCATTTCGGTTCGCAACACGCGATCACGCCGGATCGGATTCCGGACGACATCACCGACCGCATCAGTTGGCTGCACGTGACGGGTATGATGCTGCGGGAGGATCCGGCTGCAACCACACAGCTCGATTTGATGAAAAAATGTCGCGATGCAGGGATTCCCGTCTCCTTTGACGTCAACGTGCGTGTGGAGGCGCTGAACGATGCGACGTTTTGCGAAAACCTGCAAAAGGCGAAAAGCCTTGCAAGCGTGATCCTGGGCTCCGGCATTGACGAAATCCCCCTGCTCGGCGGTGACCGCGATCCCGAAACCGCCGCAAAAGCGCTTACGGGGTTCGGCGCGTCCGTCATTGTAAGGAACGGCGCGCTGGGCGCCGACCTGTATGATAAGGACGTACGGCTTCATTCCCCTGCGTTTTCGGTGACGGTCGCTGATACCGTCGGTGCGGGCGACACGTTTGACGGCGCATATATCGCGGCCGTGCTCAACGGGCTTGGACCGATCGATGCGATGCGCGAGGCAAACGCCGCGGCTGCGATCTGCGTATCCAAGCGCAGCGGCCGTGCATGTCCGACACGGGCTGAATTAGACGCGTTTTTAATGTCGCACGCCGAATAACACGATACGGAAAACCCGACCGGTTCCACGGTCGGGTTTCTTTTTTTGTTCTATTTCGTTTCTCCTGATCGGTTCGGGACCAGCGCGATAAACAGCAGATATGCGCCTGCGATTAAAAGGATCCCTGCGACTGTATAATACAGCGTAGATGACGTTTTCACTGTCGGATCGATGATCTTTGACTCTTCTTCCAGCGTTTTTTCCTTATCCTCGAAGGTCCACTTCGTTTCGCCGTTGTCACGGTATACGTAAACGTATCGCTCTACGGAATACGTCTTTGCATATTCGGGGTTTTCTTCCGCAATCAACTGACTGAGCTGATAATCTCCGTAAGCCTGATTATCAACGCCCTGTGAAAAGACGATCTCTCCATATTTGGAATCGATGTAGCGATAGTAGATCACGTACGTCACGCTGTCGTCCGCATCCAGCGGATCGTTTTCATCTTTCACGTAAGGCTTTGCATCGTACGCTTCAAACGTTTTGAGTCCAAGCGATTGGAGTCCTTCCACCAGGTCGGGCTGCGACGTACGCTTGACGCCCATCACGATCAAAACCGCAACGCCGCAAAAGCAGATAACAGAAAGAAGAATCAACCAAAGCTTTTTATTGATCATATCATACCTCCAACCCAAATCATCATCCATCAGTTTTTCAGCGTAACGACCGTCACGCCTGCATCGCCTTCGCCGTACGCGCCGATCCGAAAGCTCTTTACACGCGGATGCGTTTTCAGATATTGCTGCACGCCGGCTCGAAGCGCGCCGGTACCCTTGCCGTGGATGACGTTAAACTCGGTCCGTCCCGTACGGATACAATCGTCGATGAATGCATCGATCTCTAAAACAGCGTCGTCGACAAGACAACCGCGAAGATCGAGTTCGTACTTAACCGTTTTGATATCGGTCATGATCTCTCTCGGTTTGGTAACGGTCCGATTCACGGTCTGTTTCTGGTCGACAATCCGAAGATCGGAAAGCGGAACGTAAACCTTGATGAGCCCGGCCTGGACCTGAACCATTCCCTTTTGATCCTGCGGTTTCAAAACCGTTGCGTTTCCGTTCAGGCTGACGACGCGAACCGTTTGTCCTCGAATCACGGACGAAGGAATCTCACCGTTGCCTTCGTCCGTTTCCGGTCGATCGGAAAGACGATTTGCCGATTCGCGCAGCGCATCACGGGAGTTCTGGATTGCGTGTTCCAAGGCTTTCGTGTCGATATCCTTGACTTTCCGAAGCTCTGCGATCAGGGAATCCATCTCGTGTTTCGTCTGACGAACGACGTCACGTGCTTCTTCCCGCGCCTTTTCGCGAATCGCGGCACGGTCCTCCTTCAGTTTTTTGCGTTCGCTTTCCAGCGCAGCGCGCTCTTCTTTCGCACGCTCCAGTTCTTCAGTCAGTTCCGACGCCTGCCGCTCGGCAAGTTTTCTTTGCTCCTCCGCACCGGAAAGCACGTCCTCAAAGACGACGTCTTCACGCTTTAAAAACTGTTTTGCCTGCTCGATGATCGCATCATCGAGACCAAGCCTTCTGCTGATCTCGAACGCATTCGATTTTCCGGGAATGCCGATATATAGTTTATAGGTCGGGCAAAGGCGGTCCACGTCGAATTCCATCGACGCGTTCTGCATTCCATCATGCGTCAGCGCAAACGCCTTGATCTCGCTGTAGTGCGTCGTTGCAAACGTCGTCGCGCCTGCGTTCTGAAGATGCTCAAGAATTGCCTGTGCAAGCGCCGCGCCCTCGTTCGGATCGGTTCCCGCGCCAAGTTCGTCGAGCAAAACGAGCGTATCGTCGCCCGCGTCCTTCAGAATACCGACAAGGTTCGTCATATGTGCAGAGAATGTGGACAGGGACTGTTCGATCGATTGCTCGTCGCCGATGTCGGCAAACACCTCGCGAAATATGGAGATTTGGCTGCTCTCGTCGGCCGGAATAAACATACCGGCACTCGCCATAAGCGTGAACAGACCGACCGTTTTCAACGTAACGGTCTTGCCGCCGGTATTCGGGCCGGTCACAATCAACGTGTCGTAGCCGTCGCCGATCCACACGGAAATCGGTACGACCGTTTTGGGATCAATCAAAGGATGTCTGCCGTTCTTAATGCGGATCAGTCCCTGATCGTTCAATTTCGGACCATATGCGCGCATATCGCGTGCAAGAATTGCCTTTGAAAAAATGCAGTCCAGCGTCCCGAGCAGCATCAGACTGCGGTAAAGCTCGTCCGCGAACGGTGCGATCAACGCCGTCAGTCCGGCAAGAATGCGTTCGATCTCGCGTTTTTCCTCTGCCTGAAGCTGTTTATACGCGTTTCCGAGTTCTACAACCGCCGCAGGCTCAATAAAAACGGTCTGTCCGCTTCCGCTCTGATCGTGGATCAGACCACCGATCTGCGCGCGATGCTCAGCTTTCACCGGGATCGCATAGCGGCCGTTGCGGACTGTAACGATCGGTTCCTGCAGGTATTTTTGATACGTGGGGCTTTTGATGATGTTGTTCAGTTTTTCCTTGACACGCTCTGCCGTGATCCGCATCTGCCTGCGGATCCGACTGAGCTCGGGAGACGCATTGTCCGAGATCTCGTCTTCGGTTAAGATGCAGCGTGCGATCTCGTCCTCAATCGAACGGTGCGAAGAAAGCGGATTGGCAAGCCGATGCAGTTCCCCCTCGTCGTTTCCGGAAAGCAGCGTTTCACGCGCACGGCGGCTTGCTTTGAGACAGGCCGCCAGATTCAGTAATTCCGCCGGAGAAAGCGCATAGGCGGCGCGAACGCGCATCAGCGTCGAACGTGCATCGGGAAACGTGTCGATCGGAGATCCGCCGATGCGGCGGCAGATCGCATCCGCTTCCCATGTTTGCCGCTGCAGCATTTCCGCCTGCTCGAGTGAGTCGACGGGCGTCAGCGCGTCAACGAATTCGCGCCCGATGTCGGACGCCGTATGGGTCGCACATTGGGCGCGGATCTTATCAAATTCCAGACAATGGATGGCTCTTTCGTTCATTTATGTATCTGATTCATATCTCCGACGATCACGACGATGTCGAGTTTTTCGCCGTTACGGTCGACCGAAATCGTAATCTTGTCGCCGACGTTCTTTGCGCGGATTGCGTCGACGCATTCATCCTGCGAAAGAGCAACGCCGTCGATCGCGAGGATCGTATCGCCGGCTTTCAGCCCCGCCTGATCGGCAGGTCCGCCCTCCGTAACCTTGTAAACGGAAACGAGTTCTTCCCCGCTGTCATCCTGCGGCGTAATCGTAACGATGGAAATGCCGATGCCGGGGCGAACGGTTGAACCGTTTTTGATCAGCGCATCCACCATTTCCATAACGTTGTTGATCGGCAGCGCGAAGCCAATTCCTTCGGACGAAATCGATTGCCCGAATTCGTCGTAACCCGCAGTCGTATACTTTGCGCTCGTAACACCAATCACCTCGCCGCGCATATTGATCAAAGGACCGCCGCTGTTGCCGGGATTGACGGCAGCGTCCGTTTGCAGGTATTCGTTCACGAACCCGTCGATGTTGATTTGTCTCGCGAGCGCGCTCACGATACCGAACGTAACGGAACCAGACAGTTCGTCGGCGCTGATCGGATCGCCGATCGCCAGAACGAATTCACCGACGCGCATGTTCGAGGAATTCCCGATCGGAAGCGGCGTGAGGCCTTCCGCGTCGATTTTCAAAACGGCAACGTCCGTCATAATGTCGCTGCCAATCAAAACCGCCGGATACGTTTTGCCATTCGAGAGCGAAACCTTTAGCTGTTCCGCGCCCTCTACGACGTGCTGGTTGGTGATGATATATCCGTTCGAGGAAAGAACGAAGCCGGAACCGCTTCCGACGCCGACCAGCTCGCCGCCCATGCGCTCCGTGCGCTGCATATTCAGAATCCCGACGACGCCGGGTGAAACCGCGTCGACGACGTCCGGGATGCTCTCAAACGTCTGCAAATCAAACGGCTGCGCAAGTTTATCGCCGTAGTTCGGATCGTACTCCACGGCGGGCGTCGCGTTTTGTTCCGTTCCGGACGGAAGTTCGGAAGACGGATCGTTCTTGCGGCCGTCAGCAGATTCATCGCTGAAAATTGCATCGTAGTCAAGCGCATATCGCGCTGAATTCTTGGCACGTTCATGGAGCGAAACGATCTTTTTCCATGCGCGTCCGTCGTTCGTCAACGCAAAATACGTTCCCGCGCCGAGAAGCAATGCGATCAGAACCGCAAGAATGATCACGAACGTATTTCCGCCGCGATGTGCACGGCGCAAAGACGCAGAATTTTTGTAATCACAGGGATATGGTATCAATTTACGTGACATTGCGTTTACCTCCGTCCGATACTCGTTTCATAGCGCTTGCGCGCTCCAGTGTAAAAGTGAACTGCGTGCCGCGTCCGCGCGCACTGCGGACGGTGATCGACTGCCCGTGCTGTTCGATGATGCGCTTCACAATCGAAAGACCGAGTCCGGAACCCATTTGCGGGGCGGGCGTGTGCGCCTTTTCGACCTTATAGAAGCGGTCGAACACGTGCGGCACGTCCTCCTGCGGGATTCCGATGCCGTTGTCTCGCACGGTAACGTAGACGACGCGGCGCATGGAATACGTAGAAATGCAGATCGTGCGTCCCTTGGGAGAATACTTGATGGCATTGTCGATCAGATTGCGAAGAACCTGACCGATCTGTGCGGGATCCGCAAACACGGAGCATTGCTCCTGTGCAAAACGGACCTCCATCTCCATCTCGTTTTCGATGAGCCGCGCTTCAAACGTCAAGAGTGTTCTTCGAATCAGCTCATTAACATCAAAGACCTCGTAGTTCAGCTGGATCGTGCCGGATTCGATCCTTGCAAGATCCAAAAGATCGTTTACAAGCGTGACCATGCGGCGCGTTTCATTCAGAACGATCTCGATATACTCAGGGAAACTCTCCTCCGGGATCGTTCCGTCCTGCATCGCTTCCAAAAAGCCCTTCATCGAGGTCAGCGGCGAACGAAGTTCATGACTGACGTTTGCAACGAAGCTTCGGCGGGTGTCCTCGAGTCCGCGAAGCTGCTCGCCCATTTCGTTCAGGCTCTTGCCGAGCTGTGACGCCTCGTCATGTCCTTCGACCGTGATTCGTGTGGAAAAGTCTCCGCGGGAATAGCACTGCACGGCATGGTTCATCTCGATAAAAGGATGAATGACGCGATAGGCGTTGTAATATGAGACTACGCCGGAACCAATCAGAACGATCACGCTGACGAGCAGTGTCCAGAGGATAATCTCGACCGTGGCGGTACGGATCGACGTTGCGTCACCGGAGATCAGCAGAATCCCTTCGGATAGATCGTTTCCGACCGTGCAATACGACGTAATGACGGAAAACCCGACCGACTTGAAATAACGATTCGTATCGGCACAAATCGGTCCGGCCACGGAAGCAATCCGCTCGTATGCCGTCTCATTCAGAGACTGCGCCGCGCATGTCTCCCATTTCGGGTTTACATAGTACGCATCGACCGTGCCGTGCGGGCCGATCCGCTCGATCAGAAAATCGTTTCCGGACGCGATATACTTTAGATGCGATTCTGCATCAGGTGTGCCGGATCCGATCTCCTCACGCAACGACTGCGCATACCGATTCAACTGTGTCCCGAACTCCCCAACCTTTTGTGCGTGAACGATGATTGCAAGAACGATGCCGACGAGCAATACTGCAAGCGACACCGTCAGGCACTGCATAAACATCATGCGCGAAAAGATGGTACGGAACCGTATCTTCTTCCGCATGCTGTTCCTTATTGACGGACGTCGAACTTATAGCCTACGCCCCAAACCGTTCTCAGCTGCCAACTGTCGCGCTCGCCGAGCTTCTCACGGATGCGCTTTACGTGCACGTCGACCGTTCTGGAATCGCCGAAGAAGTCGAATCCCCAAACCTGTTCCAGAAGCTGTTCGCGCGTGAAGACGCGGCCGCTGTGCGAGGCAAGGAAGTACAATAGCTCAATCTCTTTCGGCGGCATTTCCAACTGCTCGCCGTCAAGCGTGACGGAATAGTTTTCAAGAGAAATGGTCAGATCGGGCAGCGTAATGGACCGCTCGCTTTCCGTGACCGGCGCAAAACGTCTCAAAACCGCCTTGATGCGAGCGACAAGCTCATTCGAATCGAACGGCTTTGCGATATAATCGTCGGCGCCGAGTTCCAGCCCACGGACGCGCTCTCCCGTGTCGCCTTTCGCCGTCAGCATGATAACAGGCGTTGTGCTTTCCTGCCGAATTTCATGCAAAATCGACCAGCCGTCCTGTCCGGGAAGCATCACGTCGAGAACGACGAGCGTCGGCTTGGTATTGCGAAACGCCTGCATCGCCTCGTATCCAGTCGTGCACGTCGCAACGGAAAAACCGGCTTTCTTTAAATATAATTCGATGATCGCAAGAATATTTCTGTCGTCATCAATGACCAAGATCGTATTGTTGTCCATGGATACCTCCGTCAATCTTTCACTTCCACTGTGACGCCGTTTTCAAGGAGCAGATCCGCAGTGACACCGTTGCCCCTGCGAAGCGTTCCGGAAAACGATCCGTCATAGACCAGCCCGTAACCGCACGACGGGCTGCGCGCTTTCAGAATCGCATGTGTGCATCCGTAAAGACGCGCAATGCGAAGCGTTTCCGCAGCTCCCAGGCGAAACGCTTCGGTTACGTCGTTACCGTCTTTCGCAATCACACCGGATCCATCCGCCGTTCGTTCCGAAGGCGTTCGGGGGCAAGGAAGCCCACCGAACAATTCGGGACAGACAGGGATCGCCTGGCCGCGTTTGACGAGGTCCACGATCGATGGATCCTGCTTCGTTTTGCCGTCGTATCTGCATCGATAACCGGCAAGACATGCGCTGACGATAATCATCTCATGCTACCTTTCTATAGGTATATATATTTTAACACAAGGTTCGTTTTTTGTCTATAGTTTGTTCATAAAAAGGGGCCGGACACTCTCCGGACCCTTTTGCCGCACCGTTATTTTTTGGTGTTTTCCCATTTCTTTTTTTCGATCAGCAACTCATATCGCTGCGCAACGTTTTTGACGATCTCACTCCAAGGCTTTGGAATCGTTTCACGGGCGCGAGCGCCGACAGATTTTGCCGTTTTCAGCGCACGTTCCATGCACGCGCAGATGTCCTCCGGCGTGTTTTTACACAAAAACCCGTTTTCCCCGTCCGTGATGCCTTCAGCGGCACAAGAGTTCTCGATCAGAAGGCTCGGCGTGCCGGCCGCAGCCGCTTCGCGAACGACCAATCCCGCCGTATCGTACAGCGAAGGAAATAAGAACAGATCGGCGCGCGCATACAGTCCCTTCAGGATCTCTCTATCGGAAATATGTCCGGTAAACACCATATGATCTTCCAGACCGAGCGCATTTGATTTTGCGAGGATCTTATCCGTATCGGGTCCCTGTCCGACGAACACGAGTTTAAAATTCCGATGCGTCTTTTTATAGATCGCCGCCGCTTCCATGATGTTGCCGAGATTCTTTTTGAAATTCTGCTGTCCGACGAACAGGAATACTTCCCCGTGTCCGAGATTGAAATGCATTTCCGCCGCAAGCGCGTCCTCGCGTGTGGGATACCACAGGTTGGTTCCATTCTCCATGACGATGACGTTGCCGCGATACCCGTAACTGCGAAGCACGTCTGCGGAGGCATCGCTGACGGTCCAGACTTCGTCGCACTTATCGTAGAACGCTACGACGCGTCCGATCACAGCCTTCGCGATCATTTCGCTGTGCGTTTTTTGAAGGATATCGTCGTAATATTTGGAATGCAGCGTTGCAACGAGCGGGATCTTGCGTTCTTTTGCAACGCGAAGTGCTTCGTTCGCAGCAATAAACGGCGTATGCGCGTGAACGATATCAAAATGAATTCTTTTAAGGTCCTTTTGAAACGTCAGGTCCAAACGAGGCAATCCGATGCGGTATGCCTCTTTGGGAAGTGAAACGCTTGCGAACTTGATGACCGGAAAACTGTCGACCGAATTCGGAAAGCGTTTTTCGGAATTGCGCGGCGCAATATAATAACATGCTTCCTGTGTTTTGGACAGCTCTTCCGCATAAGAGCGGACGACCATCCCGACTCCGTCGATATGCGGCGGATAAACTTCGCAGAATTGACCGATGATCATTCTACGTTCTCCTTTGATAATGATTCTGATATATTATACCACAGAATCGATTTCATTTCAACTGACGGCGTAGTTCGCGCGATTTCTGTATTTTTCGTCAGTTGCGTACGACCTGGAACAGATAGAATTTCAGATAATCCGTCTCCGGTACGTTCCAAAGAATCGGATGGTCGGGCGCCTGTTGCCGCTGTTCGATTTGGCGAAGCTGCACGTTTGCATCCTGCGACGCGCGAACAAGCATCTTTTCGAACAGTTCGGTCGGCATAAAGTGGCTGCACGAAGCTGTAGCAAAGTATCCGCCGAGCGGCAGCAGCTTCAATGCGGCCGAGTTGATCTCGCGATATCCGCGTTCCGCAGCATTTACGGTTTTTCGCGATTTCGTGAACGCGGGCGGATCCAAAATGATTAAATCGTACGGCTTCTTTCCGGATGCAATCTGTTCCGTCAAAAGATCGAATACATCTGCCGTCACGAAATCCATACGCTCGGTAAGACCGTTCCGCTCGGCGTTTGCTTTCGCCATCTCGATCGCGGAAGCAGAAATATCGACGGCGGTGACGTGCTGCGCGCCGCCCTTTGCCGCATTCAGCGCAAATGAGCCGGTATGCGTAAAGCAGTCGAGCACCTTCCTGTCCTTTGCAATGCGCGCAACGGCAAGGCGATTGTACTTCTGATCGAGAAAAAAACCGGTTTTCTGCCCGTTCTCTACATCAACAAGGTATTCGATCCCGTTTTCCGTGATCGTCGTGATTGCACTTTCCGGCACCGTCAGTTCCGGAATCGAAAACCAGCCCTTTCCCTGTTCCATTCCCTCCAGAGAACGGATTGCCGCGTCGTTGCGTTCGAACACGCCTTTGATCCCTGCGCCGTCGGCGTTCAGAACGTCCACGATCAGCGGAAACAGCATATGCTTGATCCGCTCGATCCCGACGGACAGCGTCTGTGTCACGAGGATATCGTTGAATCGGTCGACCGTAAGACCCGGAAACGCGTCTGCTTCGCCGAAGATCACGCGGCAGGCGCCGACGTCCGCACCCATGACCGCCTTTCGGTAGTCCCAGGCGTACTGTACGCGTCTGCGCCAGAACGCCTCGTCGAAGCGATCGTTTGCATTGCGGGAAACGAGACGGATGCGAATCTTGGAATTGCGGCTTAAAAAGCCGGTACCGAGATACTTTCCCTTTTCGGAAACGGCGTCGACGAGCGCACCGTTTTCGGCGTTCCCTTCTTCATTCAGGACTTCCGCTTCATAGATCCACGGATGCCCGTTTTCTACCCATCTCGTCCCTTTTGCCGTGATCGTAAACTTCGGATACTCTCGTTGCTGTTTCATCTCATGCTCCACCGTTTTTTATTAGTTTATCATAAATCGTAGATACGCTCAAGCGGTTCGGACAGTACCCCGAGCGATCGGTTTTGATCCACACACCGCGGTTCTCATTCCACGAAATACACGTCGTAGGCGTGGCTGAACGTATAACCCAGTTTTTCGGCAAGCCGGACCGATTCCGGGTTCGCCGCATCCCAGCTCGGGTACAGACCGGCGTCAAGGCAATCCAGGATCAGCGTTGCGCCAACGGCGCTCGCAAGTCCTTTTCGCCGTTCTTCTTCAATGGTGTCAATCTCGATCTCGATGCCTTCACGATATGCAGTATAGGACGAAGCGACGGAAACGAGCGCTCCGTTTTTTAGAACGGCAAAGCCACGACCGCGCGTAAGAAACCCTTCCTTCGATCCGAAATGCTTCACGCAATCCGTGAAAAGCTCGGATGCGAGACAGGCGTCGTAAAGCTCGTCGTCGATCTTTCGGATGGAATACCCTTCCGGAAGCGAAGCAGCCATACGCTCCAGTCCGGGAACGTCGAATTTCGTATCCTTGCGGATCGCAAATCGCGTCGCGCGTTCCGTGTTCGGAAAGCATTCTTCGATCCGTTTTGCCCACGATTCGTCCGGCGGCGTCATGACAACGAATCCGTTCGGTTTGCCTGCAACGAGTTCACGGTCCGGTTCTCCCGCATAAAAAGCGAAGTCCGCAAGAAATGCCATCGCCGATTTAGGGTTGTCTGGGTCGGTCACGAATATGCTGCCCATCACCTTCTGCAGGCAGGACCGGATCATCGTATCCTCCATTCCCGCAAACAGATGCTCGACTTTCGTCGTATCGTTCAATTCATAGATCATAGGATCCTCCGGTCATGCAAGATAGCATCCTCGCGATAAAGTGGTACGGAATGGCGCATTTGGATCATATTCTTCCGATCGCAATGTGCGTCTTTCCGACTTATACCGAATCACTGCATTTTCCCTGCCGGAAACAATCAGTGAAGCGCAGGCTGAATGACAAACAGCGACGCGATGCCTTCAATCATCATGGAAATCCCTTTTATGCGAAGGAAGGCGGTCGAATTCTCGTCATTGATCAGCATAAGTACGGCAAATATGATTGCCGCAACGGCAAAGCCGACCGTGATAAAAAAGAGCTTTGCACGATTATGACGAAGGGCGTACGCCTGCATAAACAGCAGGATTGCGCTGTAAATAAGCGTGATGGAAAGCACGACGTGCATTGGCTGCGCAAAATCATTCGTGTGTATGATGAGCTCGAACCCGATTGCAAGACACATCAGTCCGGCAAACAGCATCAGCGGGTGCTGATTGCTGTGATGAAAGATATAATTGAATGCCAGGATGGCTCCGAGAATGCAGAGAATCAATCCGATAATGATGCTGATTACCGTAAATGCGCTCGAAGGAAAGAGCAGCATGATGATGCCGCATGCAATGAGGAGCGCCCCTTCAAAGTAGTGGCTTGACAGAACGTCTTTAATCCGATTGCTCATGGTGCCGCCTCCGTTATGCTGTGTTTCTATTATATCGTCTGAACGAGCAACGGTCAATCACGTTCTCTGTGATAATCATTGTCCGTGCGCAGCAAGGCACAGCAATACCACTGTTTGCGCAACAAAAAAGTCGTCGCAAGACATATCAATCTTGCGACGACCTGGTGCGGGAAACAGGACTTGAACCTGCATGAAATTGCTTTCACACGGACCTGAACCGTGCGCGTCTGCCAATTCCGCCATTCCCGCGTATTGTGGTGGATGGGGATGGATTCGAACCATCGAAGTCTGTGACGGCAGATTTACAGTCTGCTCCCTTTGGCCGCTCGGGAACCCATCCACGTAATACCGTATGCAATTATCAATGTCGTGTTGGAGCCGGCGATCGGAGTCGAACCAACAACCTACTGATTACAAATCAGTTGCTCTGCCATTGAGCTACGCCGGCAGAAAAAATGGCGACCCGAAGGGGGCTCGAACCCCTGACCTCCAGCGTGACAGGCTGGCATTCTAACCAACTGAACTACCGGGCCACTCTTTGGTGGGCCTTCAGGGACTTGAACCCCGGACCAATCGGTTATGAGCCGACCGCTCTGACCAACTGAGCTAAAGGCCCATGTTCCCAGAAGGAAAAAATGGTGATCCCGAGGAGATTCGAACTCCTGTAGCCGCCGTGAAAGGGCGGTGTCTTAACCACTTGACCACGGGACCACTCTTCTTTGCCGCTTTGGTCGGGGTGAGAGGATTTGAACCTCCGGCCCCATGCTCCCAAAGCACGTGCGCTACCGGACTGCGCTACACCCCGAAACTCACACGAACTTCAAGCGGCTTGAATAGAATACAACATTCCGGCCAAAATGTCAACAACAATTTTGGAATTTTTTGAAATAATCCCGTTCGATCTGTAGAAGTTTCCGCTTTCGCTCAATTCCGCCCGCAAAGCCGATCATTGATCCATCCGCGCCGATCACTCGATGGCACGGCACGATCAGCAGGATCGGATTATGCGCCACAGCGTTTCCGACTGCCCGCGCCGATGCGAATGCGTATTTGCCGCTTTGTTTCAGAAGGCGCGCAATCTGCCCGTAGGAGACAGTTTGCCCGTACGGTACCGTCAGCAGCGCTTCGTACACCGCCTTACGGAACGGCGTGACCTTCATCCGAAGTTCGGGCGCAACGAGTGGGATGGTACCTTCAAAATATGTTTGAAGCCATTTCACCGTCGTTTCAAACACCGGACAATTTCGTTCTTCCACGGGTCCCTCGACGTTTTCCGCATCGCGCGTCTGCCCCTCAAACCAGAGTCCCGTCAGATACGTCCCGTCAGACGCAAGACCGATCTTTCCAAGCGGAGAGTCCAGAAATCGTACGTACGTCATGTGTTTATCCGATTAGATTGAAGAATTTTGCAAGCGGCGCGAGGATATCGTTCAGCGTGTTGATCCCATCATTCAGTCCATCTATGTCGAGCGACTTCAGCCGCTCCATCGTCGTTTTCGAGTCGGAAATCAGCTGTTCGAGATTGCCTGCCGAGGCGCCGACGGTCTTCATCGATTCATCGGCCGAATCAACGATCGACTGGAGTTTCCGTCCGAGATCGATATAATCGATTTCGTTCAGGTCCTTTGCGATGGCGTTGATGTTATCGCTCGCCGTCTTGACCGAAACGGCGACCTCCTCCGTCTTCTTCACAAAGCGTCGAACGCTGATCATCATGAGGGTTCCGGCGATAATGATCATGCTGGCAATCACCGCCATGCAAATCATTTTGATGCGGTTCAAAGAGAGGTTTCGCTTCTCCATCTGCTTCAGTTCGCTGAGCGCATCCTGCACGTTTTTCAGATCCGTCACGCTGCGTTGTTCGATCAGTTCCATCGTGATTCTCCTTTTGCAATCAAAAATGGGGGGACAGATCTCCCCCCGTTCATTCAGTTCAGATCCGCGCGCCGTTCCGTCAGGCGGACCAGCATTTCCTTTGCGGCTTCGAGTTTTCTTCGCTCCTCGTTGACAACGGCTTCCGGTGCTTTTGCGACAAACTTCTCGTTTGCGAGCTTTCCTTCCGCACGGGCGATCTCTCCCTTCACGCGCTCGATTTCCTTGTCGATTCTGGCGCGTTCCTCGTCGAGATCGACGAGCGATGCAAGCGGAATATAGGCTTCCGCGCCGTCACACACAAGATGCACGTCGGTCTTTTGCACGTCACCGCGCTCGGACGTTACGACAACGCTTTCCGCATTGATGAGCTTCATAAGGAGCTTCGATACGGCGCCGAACGATTCGGGATCCGGCACGACGACCTTTGCGGTGATTTTGAGACCCACGGGAACTTTGCGCTCCGCACGGACGTTGCGGATCGCACGCACGACGTCTTTCATCGTTTCCATGCTTGCTTCCTCGGTCTCAAACCGGAGCGTATCGGGTGCTTTCGGCCAGGCGCACAGCATAATGGTCTCTTCATGCCCAGGAAGCTGCTGATACAGTTCCTCCGTAATGAACGGCATAAACGGATGCAGCAGTTTCATCGACGTGGACAGAACGTACAGCAGCACGGACGACACGCGTCGCTTTTCCTCGGCGTCGTCACTGTACAGCGACGGTTTTGCCATTTCAATATACCAGTCGCACAGCGTGCCCCAAATAAAGTCATAGATCTTTTCCGCTGCAAGGTTCAACTCGTATGCTTCAAGATTTGCAGTCACGTCGCGGATCGCACGATCCATCTGCGCGATGATCCACTTGTCGGCGATGGAAAGATTGCTCTCGTCAAAATCGGCCGTCGTATCAGCGTCGATATTCATCAGCACGAATCTCGCTGCATTATAGACCTTGTTGCAGAAATTGCGTGCCGCTTCGACCTTTTCGTCGTAGAAGCGCATATCGTTGCCCGCCGCGTTGCCCGTGACGAGCGAGAAGCGCAGCGAGTCAGCTCCATACTGTTCGATGATCTCGAGCGGATCGATGCCGTTCCCCAAGGATTTACTCATCTTGCGGCCGAGCGAATCGCGCACAAGTCCATGCACGTATACGGTCTTAAACGGCTCCTCCTTCATGACCTCCGCCGCAAACGTGATCATGCGGGAAATCCAGAAGGTGATGATATCGTATCCGGTCACAAGCGTATCCGTCGGATAGAAGTATTTGAGTTCCTCGGTCTCATCGGGCCAGCCGAGCGTTGAGAACGGCCAAAGCCCGGACGAAAACCAGGTGTCGAGCACGTCTTCGTCCTGATGGAGTTTACCGCCGCAATGCGGACATTTTTCGGGTGCCGTCTCTTCACAGAACGTACCGCCGCAATCATCGCAGTACCAGACCGGAATGCGATGTCCCCACCAAAGCTGACGCGAGATGCACCAGTCGCGGATGTTTTCCATCCAATGATAATAGTTCTTGTCGAACCGTTCCGGAACGAACTTCACCTTGCCGGAACGGACCATTTCAAGCGCGGGCTCGGCAAGCGGTTTCATGTCAACAAACCACTGCTTCGAAACGATCGTTTCGATCGTGGTATGGCAGCGGTAGCAGGTGCCGACGTTATGCGTATAGTCCTCAATCTTCACGAGATTGCCGCTTTCCTTCAGGTCGTTGACGATGTTTTTCCGGCATTCGAAGCGGTCCTGTCCGCAATACTTGCCGCCTGCTTCGTTGACGTGACCATCGTCGGTAAATACGCGAAGAACCGGAAGCTTATGGCGTTTGCCGACCTCGAAGTCATTCGGATCGTGCGCGGGCGTGATCTTAACGGCGCCCGTACCGAATTCCATCTCGCAGTATTCATCGCCCACGATCGGGATCTCGCGATTCACGAGCGGCAGAACGACCGTCTTGCCGATGATATCTTTATAACGCGGATCCTCGGGATGCACCGCAATCGCGGTATCGCCGAGCATCGTTTCGGGGCGAGTCGTTGCGACCGTAATCGAATAGGATTTGTCCGGCGCATCGTAGCGAACGTGCCAAAGATGACTGTCCTGGCTTTCATATTCGACTTCCGCATCGGAAAGCGCGGTCTTGCAGGCGGGACACCAGTTGATGATGCGGTTGCCGCGATAGATCAAGCCCTTGTCATACAGGCTCTTGAACACGCGTACCACCGCGCGGTTGCAGCCCTCGTCCATTGTGAAGCGTTCGCGTTCCCAATCGCAGGACGAGCCCATCTTGCGCAGCTGCTTGACGATGGTTCCGCCGTATTCGGCGCGCCAATCCCACGCACGCTTCAAAAACGCGTCGCGTCCGATGTCCTTTTTGGTCAGTCCTTCCTTTGCAAGTGCTTCAACGATTTTGACCTCGGTCGCGATCGATGCATGGTCGGTTCCGGGCAGCCACAGCGTTTCATATCCGCACATGCGTTTATAGCGAATGACGGTATCCTGCAGCGTATTGTCGAGCGCATGGCCCATGTGCAGTTTGCCCGTGATGTTGGGCGGCGGAATCACGATCGTAAACGGCTTTTTGTCGGGATTCGGGGCCGCATGAAAATAACCGCTGCGCTCCCATTTCTCGTACAGGGTATGTTCCACAGCCGCCGGATCGTACGTTTTCGGCATTTCAATGTTCATAACTCTTCCCTCTCATTTCAAAAAATACGCCCACTTCGTCAAAGGACGAAGTGAGCGTTCGCGGTACCACCTTTGTTAAACGGATCGAAATCCGTTTCCCTCTGCGTCGATAACGGAACGACCCGGACGCGGTTACTCGATTCACCGCATCGGCTCAAAAGCGACCTTCCGCATTTTTTACCGACCGTCCTCACAGCCACGGAACGGATCTCTGACGGATGAAATGCGTACTCCTCTTTTTCAAAGCCTTTTCTTGGATTTTATCACTTTTTATCCGCTTGTCAAGCGTTTATTGCGCGTTTGCCCACGCTTCCATGCGTTCATTCAAAAGATCGAAATAGCTCGGTCCCCAACGCAGATACTCTCCGAAGAAGGCGACCTTGTCGGTGCCGCAGAGGCGGTTGGTCATATCATACAGTTCATTGAACCCGCCGGCATATTTGAACACGTAGACAGGCAGATCGATCGCATAGTCATACAGGACCTGTGCAGCCTCTTCCGAATATCCCATCTGCGCAACGTACTGTTTGAGATCGTTTATCGTTGCGCCCTGCCCGTTGACCTTCAAAGAACAGAGCATGATCAGCGTCGTCAGATGATACTCGTCGAGGAACTTCAGTTTTGCCAGATCCGAATTATACTTCTCGTTGATCTGCGCGACGTTCCATTCCATATTCGTGGACCACGATTCCGCATAGCCGACCGTTTCGATCACGCACTGGAACTTCGGGATCGTGCCGAGCGAATACTGGTAGGTGAACTGGAACATATGTCCCGGGAATCCCTCGTGCGCGAGCGTGGTCATGTCATACTTGTCCTGACTCTTCGGATTGATGAGAATGATATTGTCCCGGAAATTGTCGAGCGGCGGCGTGTTGTACGCTGCCGGACTGTAACTGTCCTGGATTTCCTTCGGAACTTCCTTATAGGTGACTTTAACTTCCGGCATTTCCGGCACGATCTGCGGCATCAGCGTTCTCAGATACGCTTCGTCGCCTTCCAGCGATCCGGTCGTGCTGTTGACGTCGCGATAATCATCTTTGCCGTACGCAATGTATGAAAAGTACATTTCATAATACATCGAATCCATGCAGCTTTCAAGGAATGCGATCTCGTCTTCCACCGTGCGGTTGTTCGACGCGTCGCTTCTGAGTTTCCAGCAGAAATACTCGTATGCGTCGCCGCCCTGCTCGTATGCGCCGATTCTTGCGCGGCACTTCGGACGGAGTTGTTCAAGACCGTCATGCAGCTGCTGATATGCGCCGACAAAGGCCGTTCTGACGAGTTCGTCGTTTCTTGCGATGTACGCTTCGCGCTGTTCGTCGGTCAGATAGTCCTGTTCCTCCAGCAGTTCACGAAACGTCCCGTGCAGGAAGCTCGTTTCCCCGCTTTCCGCAACTTTGCGAAGGTCCTCAAGAATGACGTCGAGCATTTCCTCGGTCATGAACAATCCGCGGTTCGCGCGTTCCTGTTCAAACGCAAGGATCAGACCGAAATAACGCGGCATATCCGCCATCAGTGTCAGATAGTTTTCGATATCCGTTTCGTCCTTGATGGAGTACAGGCCGAAGAACATCGGCATATTCATATGCAGGCCGACGATCTCGTCAAGCGGCTCATAGCAGTAGAACCAATCCTTTGATTCGATCTCCATGTCGAGGAAGCGCATGTAGGTATCGTACGCAAACTGCAGCTGATCGGAAAGCAGATTCCGGTCGATTGCGTTCAGTTTTTCACGCCAGCCGATGCACTGCTCCACCCACTCGTCGTTGTCCTCCTCCGAGAACTCGCCGAGCGTGACCGGAACGGTCGATTCGTCGATTCCGAAGGCTGCGGGATTCTCACAGAACTGATCGAGCGCCGTGATATCGGTCGTCACGTAATCCCGGAACATTTCCTCATCCAGCGTCCAGAACGCGGCCTCCGCCGCCGCCTGTTCCTCGGTCGGTTCCGTGGGAACAGACGTCGCGGGTGCATCCGTTGCAACGGACGAAGCAGATTCAACGGGACGTTCGGTTTCCTCCGCAGAGGGATTCGGCGTTGCGCCTTCCGGGGCGGGCGTCTTATTGCCGCACTTCATACATCCCGCAAAGCCGAGCAGCATGACGCATGCAAGAAGCATTGCAATGATCCGAATTGTCTTGTTCATGTTACATTCTCCTTTTTCATCGTTTCTATATCTTAACTCTGTCGTTAAAACGATTTTATGTGATTACCAACCGATGAACTTCCGTCAACCCCAACGATCGGCTTAAAACGACGGAATCGTTCCGCCGAGCCGCAAGAGCGCCGTTTGGAACGCCTCCGGAAGCGGCGCGGTAAAGGTCATCGTTTCGCCCGTTCGCGGATGAACGAACGTCAGCCGGTAACCGTGCAGCGCCTGACCGACGATCCCGAGCTTCGAAGCGCCGGATCCGTACACTTCGTCGCCGACGATCGGATGCTTGACGTAAGCCATGTGTACCCGGATCTGATGCGTGCGTCCGGTTTCAAGCCGCACGTCAAGCAGAGTTTCCGTTCCGAATCGTTCAAGCACGTGCCAATGCGTGACCGCTCGCCTACCGTCTTCGACGACTGCCATCCGCTTTCGGTCCGTTTTGTGGCGTCCGATCGGCGCGTCGATCGTGCCCTCATCCTCCTTTAGATTTCCGTGAACGAGGCACAGATAGTCCCGATGCGCGGTATGCAGCGCAAACTGTTTGGCAAGCGCTTCGTGCGCCGCATCGTTTTTTGCGACGACCAAAAGTCCGCTCGTCATCTTGTCGATGCGATGCACGATGCCCGGACGCGCGTTACCGCCGGTTTCGGAAAGCGTTCCGAAGCGGAATAGCAGCGCGTTCACGAGCGTACCGTTCGGGTTGCCCGGCGCCGGATGCACGACCATGCCCTTCGGCTTATTGATGACCGCAAGATCGGCGTCTTCATAAACGACGTCGAGGGGAATATCCTCAGGCTCCGGCAGAGGATCGTCGCGCTCGATCGGAACGGATAAGCGAATTGCGTCACCCGTTTTCACTTCGGTGTTCGGCTTTACGGGTTTACCGTTTTTTTCAACCGCGCCGCTCTTGATAAGTCCCTGAATCTTAGAGCGCGTAAACGCCGTATTCTCGGCAAGAAACGAGTCAATTCTCGGCGCTTCCGTTTCCGCGATCAGCAGAATCGTTTCCGTCGTCATGCGTATCCTCCGCATCGTCCGTTTCGTTCTCGGGGATCCATTCCTCAAAGCGCGAAAGTTTGTTCTTTTTCCGTTCCTTTGTTTTGGCCGCCGCTTCTTCACGCGAAGGTTTTCGGAACAAGTATCGGATTTCGTCTTCAAAGCACTCGAACACGCCGACCTTACGGAACAGCGTTTCAAAGATCAGCAGAGCGATCGCGATGCAAATCGCAGAGTCCGCAACGTTGAAGATCGGAAAATCGATGAACTTTGTGCAGATCATATCCCGCACGTAGCCGAACGCGATCCGATCGAACAAATTGCCGATCGATCCGCCGATCAGCAGACCCACAATCACTTTGGAAAGGTTCGTAAGCTTTTTGCGCGTACGGATTGAAAAGAACAGAATCAGAAACGTGAAGACGGCAGTCAGCGCGAGCAGCAATCGGACCGCCCACGGATTGCCGTTTCCGATTCCCCACAGTGCGGCGTCGTTCGGCGTAAAACTTAAAACGATGAATTTGCCGTCCTGCGGAATCGCGTTTTTCAGCGCAACGGTGGGATCCGCCAAAAAAGCGCGCAATCCCGAAAGATCGCTCCACGCGCCGGAATAGCCGAGCGTACCGACAACGTGCGCGCCCATGATCCAGTATTTACTGATCTGATCGATCGCAAGGACTGCGATCGCAATGACAAACAGCAGCATTTATTCCTCCGATTCCGATGCGAGTTTCTCCCAGTCGTAGAGATTCTCATAGTTTTCCCGCGCCTGTAAAACGCGGTCGACGTAGTTTCGCGTTTCTTCAAACGGAATATACGCGATCCGGTTCCTGCTGTCAAGCCCGTATTCCGAAAGCCATTGCTCCGCGCGATGCGGTCCGGCATTGTATGCGGCGAGCGTGACCGCAACGTTCTGATCGAATCGATCCATTTGCTTTCTGAGATAATAACAGCCGAAGCGAATCGACGTTTCCGGATCGTACAGATTATCCTCGAAAAACGGTTCGTTCAGCGCTTCCGCAATCTCTCTGCCGGTTGCCGGCATGATCTGCATCAGTCCTTTCGCGCCGACGCGGCTCAGCGCCCTCTCCTGAAACGAGCTTTCCGTATAGATAACGCCTGCTACAAGCGCCGGTTCCAGATCGTATTCCGCGCTGTATCGGATGATGAGTTTTTCGTATTTCAATTTGAAATGCGACCGCATGACCGAGGGAATCGCCCAGAACACGGCGATCGACGAAAGGATCAGGCACAGCGCTACTGCGGAAAGAACGATCAGAATCGTCTTTTGCTTCTTTGTCATGCGTGATTTCTCGTTCGATTCGTTCATACGATCTCCTTTCGGATCCGCTCGATCAAGTTGGACGCTTTCCGCACAAACGACGCGATGTCCGATTCGTTCGAAATCGTATACGAAGCGCGATCCGCCCTTTCCGCATCGGTGATCTGTGCGCGGATGCGGGAACGTGCCTGCGCTTCACTTGCGCCGTCGCGGTCGATCACGCGGGCAATACGGATCTGCTCGTCACACAAAACGGCGATCGTGCACGCGCAGAACGCGTCGAGTCCGCTTTCAAACAGCAGCGGAACGTCCCACACGATCAGAGGCGCGCCGGAGGTTTCCGTACGGTTGAGCAATTCTTCACGAACGTATGGGTGAATGACGCCGTTCAGTTCGGAGCGAAGCAAAGGGTCCGAGAAAATGCGTGAAGCGATATATGCACGATCCGCCGTACCGTCGGCCCGAAGCGCTTTCTCGCCGAAAACCGAAATCGCACGGTCAAAGCACTCGGACGCGGGCGTCAGCGCAAAGCGCGCAATCTCGTCCGCGTCGAGCGAAGGTACCCCCTTCCAATTAAAGCAGGCGGTAAGCAAGCTCTTTCCAGAGCCGATGCCGCCGGTGACGCCGATGATCCTCGTCATTTTGTTTCATACCAGCTTTCCCCGCATTTTGTCTCTGCAATCAGCCTGACCGAAAACGCCGCGACGTTCTCCATCGCGTCGCGCATCAGGTCCATTACACGATCCGCCTCCCCGCGGGGCGTATCGACGATCAGTTCGTCATGTACCTGCAGTACGAGTCTGGCTTTCAGCCCCTGTTCCTTCAGCGCGCGATCGACGCGAACCATCGCCATCTTGATGATATCTGCCGCCGTTCCCTGGATCGGCATATTCATCGCAACGCGTTCACCGAACTGGCGGACGTTGAAATTGCTTGCGCGCAATTCGGGAAGCGGACGCCTGCGGCCGAACAGCGTTTCGGCATACCCGGTCTCCTTTGCACGCTGCACGCTGTCGGAAAGGTATTGTTTGACCTTCGGATACCGTTCAAAATAGCGCTTGATATAGCCGGATGCCGTTGCAACCGAGATCCCGAGATTTCTTGCGAGACCGAAATCGGAAATGCCGTATACGATCCCGAAATTGACAGCTTTCGCTGCGCTGCGCTGTTCGCTCGTAACCGAAGAAAGCGGAACGTGAAACACCTCGGCTGCCGTTCGCGCATGAATATCCTCGCCGCCGTTGAACGCCGCGATAAATCCCTCGTCTCCGCTGATGTGCGCAAGCAGGCGCAGTTCGATCTGCGAATAGTCTGCGCCGATCAGCACGTTTCCCTCCGCGGGAACGAACGCCTTTCGAATCTCGCGGCCTTCCGGCGTACGAACGGGAATGTTTTGCAGATTCGGCTCGGTGCTCGAAATACGTCCCGTCGCAGCAACGCATTGCATAAAGCGCGTGTGAATGCGTCCTTCGGCGTCGCGTTGCTTTAAGAGACCTTCGACGAACGTGCTGTCGAGCTTGGTCAGAAACCGATACTGTAGCACGTCGTTGACGATCGGGTGCAGCGCCGCGATCGACTCAAGCGTGTCGGCGTCCGTGGAATAACCCGTCTTCGTCTTTTTTCCGGACGGCAGACCGAGCTTTTCGAATAAAACGCGACCGAGCTGCTTCGGCGAAAGGATGTTAAACCGCTCGCCCGCCGCTTCGTAAATGCGCTTCTCCAACTCCGCGGCAGAAGCAAAAAAGCGTTCGTGCAGTTCTTTGAGAACGCGCGCATCGGTCAGAAATCCCGTCCATTCCATGCCGTACAGCACGGAAAGAAGCGGCCGTTCGACGTCGTTCAGAAGCGACGTAAGGCCGTTTTCCTCCAGCGCACGTTCCATTCTCGGCCGAAGCGAGAACAGATGCGCCGCCGACGCATGTTCGACGTTCAGCCAAGTACGCACGAGCGCCTCGTAGCTTTCGATAGGGCGGTTGCTCTGCAGCAGATAGTCCGAAAGCATCGCGTCGAACACAAGTTCGGGAAGCGCGTCCGGCTCGAATCCGCAGCGATGGAAAAAGGTTTTCGCGTCAAAAGCAAGCACCGGTTTTTTCGTACGATTCAGAAAATCGCGCAGCATCCGGTACGCCGTATCTTCGTCCATGCAGGTGTCGAACAGCGTTTCGCCTGCCGTCAGCACGTACGCACGATCTTTGGATCCAGCAAACGCAAGCGACGGCGTGACCGTAACCGCGATCGCGTCCGCACGGTCAAGCGCATCGAGCGCGTTTATCATGGCGGTTTCGTCCGTAACGGCGACGGTCTCGACCGGCGCGACCGTTTCGCTTGGCAATCCTGCGTTTTCCCCGGGAAGTTTTTCGGCGATGCTGTTCAGTTCAAGTGCATAAAGGTGCTGCTTCGCCCCGCTCGTGCGTTCAAACGAGAACGCGCAGTCATCGAGCGATTCGGAAACCGGCGCGTCGGTCGCGATCGTCCCGAGCCAATAGGAAAAGCGCGCGTTCTCCGCGCCGGAAATGAGGCGTTCGCCGAGTTTTCCTTTCACTTCGGACGCATGCGAAAGCACGCCCTCAAGATCGCCGTATTCGCTGAGCAGCTTCAGCGCGGTCTTTTCGCCCACGCCTTCCACGCCCGGAATATGATCCGAACTATCGCCCATCAGCGCCTTGAGATCGCGCATGCGATCCGGCTCCAATCCGTATTTCTCAAAGATCGCGGCGGCGTCAACAATGGAATTGTCTTTCGTATAATAAATCTTTGTGCGGTCCGTGATCAGCTGAAACGAATCGCGGTCGCCGGTCACGATCAGCGTATCGATCCCCTGCGCTTCCGCGCGGCGTGCAAACGTGCCGAGAATATCGTCGCCTTCGTAGCGCGGACACTCGATCACGGCGACGCCCATTTCGCGAAGCAGTTCGCGCACGACGGGCATCTGTTTTTTCAGATCCTCGTCGGCAGGCTTGCGTCCGAGTTTATAATCGGCATATTTTTCATGCCGGAACGTGGGCTGATGCACGTCGAACGCAACGAGAACGTGCGACGGTTCCCGTTTCAGCAGTTCGGTCAATTTGGTGAAAAAGCCCTTCAGCGCGCCGGTCGGAAACCCGTCGCGCGTGGTCAGATTTGCTTTATAAAACGCGTGATACGCCTGAAACAGAAGACTGTTTCCGTCGATTGCAAGGAGCAGGCGTTCCATAGATTCCTTTCTGAAAGCGGCGCGCATCGATCGCACGCCGGCTCGGTTCTCAATTGGTATTATGCCCGGACGACGTCGTAAACCATCGGTCGATATTCCGGTTTGGCGTCGGAATATTCGAATGCGCTGTGGAACATTTCAAGCGCGGCGTTCAGTTTGGTTTCGTCGTTGACGTACATTACGCAAAGCGGTTCATCCGCGCGGATAAAGTCTCCGAGACGCTTCTTCATCACAAGGCCGACCGCCGGATCGATGGATTCTTCCTTCGTGGCGCGGCCCGCGCCGAGGATCTGCGCCGCGGTCCCGATGCGTTCGGCGTTCATCGAGCTGATATAGCCCGCACGTTTCGGATATACGTTGACTTTTTGTTTCACGGCACAA